>Ga0315279_10001370_pt1 | contig 40879 bp, 36 predicted proteins | sample YL17G06_20_MG_FD_203694 | JGI IMG/M metagenome (GOLD analysis project Ga0315279, IMG submission 203694) | Sediment microbial communities from Yellowstone Lake, YNP, Wyoming, USA - YL17G06_20 | ecosystem: Environmental > Aquatic > Freshwater > Lake > Sediment | place: USA: Wyoming | collected...
AAAGTAAAAAGAACTATGTTATAGAATTTGAAGCTGATCTAGAAAATGAATTGTTAAAACTAAAACAAGAATTAGAAACATTGACTTACAAACCAAAACCCTTAAAGACATTCATAATTAGAGATCCTAAAACAAGAAGAATTTCTGCTTCTCATTTCAGGGACAGAGTAGTGCATCACGCTTTATGTAATATCATAGAACCCATTTTTGATAAGACTTTCATTTGTGACTCATGTGCTAATAGAAAGAAGAAAGGGACTTCTTATGCAATGAAAAGATTTGATAAATTCTTTAGAAAAGTTACTAGTAATGGAAAATTGCTGAAGAATTCTAAGAATAACAACATGGTAATGGGCTATGTTTTGAAAGCAGACATCAAGCACTACTTTGATACAGTGGACCACGAAATAATGATAAAGATAATAAGAAAGAAAATTTCAGATGAGAAAGTTATCTGGTTAATTGAAAAGATTCTAGACAAGTATAATTCTAAATTAAAAGGAAAAGGTATGCCTATAGGAAATTTAACAAGCCAATTTTTTGCAAATGTTTACTTGAATGGCCTGGACTATTTTGTCAAACACAATCTCAAAGCAAAATATTATCTTAGATATGTAGATGATTTTATTATCTTACATAAATCAAAAGGAAAATTACTTCTTTGGAAATGGTTAATAAATAATTTCTTGAAATCAATAAAACTAGAATTGCATCCTGAAAAGTCCAAAATAATCCCATTACACAAAGGTATAAAATTCCTCGGATTCAGAGTTTTCTATTATTACAAAATACCAAAGAAGAGTAATTTGATAAAAATTGAAAAGATAATAAAAGAATTGGAATTTGATTTAAAAGAAAATTTGATTACTAAGAACAATTTAATTGATACTTTGAATGGATGGAATTCGTATTTATTGCTGGGCAATACCTATAAGTTAAGAAAAAATATTGAGAGGAGATTCGATAAACTAATTTCAAATATCTCATCTGACTTTTTCAACAACAATTAGACTTATTCAACAAAAAGTACTATTTCAACAAAGCTGGTGGGAGGGGCTTTGTTGAATAAGTAGGAAATTTTAATGACTTTTGCAACGTTAGTGAAAAAAATAGACCACATCAATTATTTCTCGTACTCTTCCTTCGTCTTCGGCTTTGAGAATTCTACTGCTTCTGATTTGACCTGCTTGTATATCTGCTCCTCTGTTTTCTTTGCAGTTCTGCCGAACTTCATACAAGCGTCACAGACATTGACTATCGAGCCCTCTATCTCAGCCTTGTTCAGTTTCTCAACTTCCCTGCCGCAAAGTGTGCACTGCATGCAAATCTATAATTTTAAAAGAGATTTCTAACGCTTAAATATATTGACAAGTAAAATAGATTAGTGGTAATGGTGGAAAGTGGTTTTCGGATTGCAGCTCAATTCTAAACTTTTATCTGCTGGAAACTACAAGGTGTTTTTATGGCAATAAAAGAAATAGAAATTCCTGCGTCAGTGACCTATAGTAAATATATCGTAACCAAAAAATACAAATGGAAATCAAAGAAAAAATCTAGTAAATATTTTACTAATGAAAAAAGAGTTGTTTTACGTATTGCGTCATCTGAGTTTTCAAACAAATTAAAAAATTTATCCAGTGAGCAGAGACAGATTAAAATTAGCTTTCTGAAATATAAAGATTGGATCGTTAAAATAAATAGAGTGTCTAAGCCTAAAATCACGCTCACTTATAATCCTTTAACAAAAGAAAATCCTCATGCATGGGCACAGGCAATAGTAAATAAGGCATTTCCAAAAGAATTAGAAAAGATATTTCAATCTGATATAAAAAATAGGAATGAATATTCTATCACGAAACAAATCAAAGTTAGAATTGACTTAACTGAATGGGATGATATAAAACTTAAACCTTGGGAATTTTTATATCATACTGAAGTTTTGGCTAAGGAATTGATGAGATATTCTATCAATCGTGGTTTTGGTGTTTATTTTGTTCCAAAGGGAAGAGAGTATGATCTCCAATTAATTGCCCAAAATAAAGTAAAATTTGCAATTGCAATATTGACCCACGAAGCAAAATCTAAAAGTAGAAGTAAGCAACATAGGATAAATAAAGCTCTCCTAGACATAGCAAAAATGCTACCTTCTTTAAACGAAGACAAATCATTAGTTCCAGTTGTTATCATGCAACCATTTAACTTTAAAGGTTCATGGTCATTTACAACAGATGATTATTTAAAATTTTATGGAAACCATTTTAATTTTCAATTTATTTTTACAAATTTCAATAAAGAATGGACTCGGGTCGTATGCCAAAGGTTAAAAAATATAGCTTTACAAATTAGAGGTGATGAGAATTTATAATCCGCAAGAAATAGAAAAAAACATATTGAAATTTTGGGAAGAGAATAAAATTTTTGAAAAGCTTATCAAAAAAAATAGAGGAAATGAAAAATTCTCTTTTCTGGACGGTCCTATAACTGCTAATAATCCTATGGGTGTTCACCATGCTTGGGGCAGGACCCTGAAGGATGTTATGCAGAGGTTTAAATCGATGCAAGGATTCGAACAAAGGTATCAAAACGGCTTTGATGAGCAAGGCCTGCATGTCGAGGTTGGAGTCGAAAAAGCGCTTGGTTTCAATTCGAAACAAGAGATAGAGAAATTTGGGTTGGACGGGTTTTCGAAAGCTTGCAAGGAAAGTGTTTTAAAATTTGAAAAAAAACAGACAGAACAATCTATTAGGTTAGGCCAGTGGATGAGGTGGGGAGAGGATTACCATACATCATCCGATCAGAATATAGAATCAATATGGCATTTTTTGAAAAAATGTCATGAAAATGGATGGTTATATAAAAAGAAAAAAGTTCTCCCCTGGTGTCCTCGCTGCGGTACAAGTGAATCAAAGCATGAGATGAGCGATGAAGGTTATGAAACACTTACGCACACTGCTCTCTTCATGAAGTTGCCTTTAAAGGGGGAAAAAAATGAGTTTGTTTTGGTATTCACGACAACACCATGGACGGTTCCAGCCAATATTGCGCTCGCCTTTAATCCAAATATCACTTATGTGAAGGTTAAGCAGGATGATGAATATTATTGGCTGGCCGAGCAGGCTCTTCACCAGCTAAAAGGAAATTATGAAATAGTTGAAAAGAAGCAAAGTAGAGAATTTGAAAATATGGAATATGAAATGCCCTATGACAATCTGCCTGCGCAAAGAGAAGTCAAGAAGCATGTAATCGTCCTGTCGGAATTGGCTGTTGGCGAAGAGGGTACTGGAATTGTGCATATTGCTCCTGGCTGTGGACCTGAAGATTTTGAATTGGGTAAGAAGAAGGGACTAGCTGCAATTTCTCCTTTGAATAGAGATGGTACTTTTATGGATGGATATGGTTGGCTTGTTGGAAAGTATGCTAAGAGTGCAAATCCAGAAATAATAGAAGACTTGAAAAAACGTGGGTTTGTGTATAAAACAGAACCTTACTCGCACAGGTATCCTATTTGTTGGAGATGTAAAGAAGAGCTAGTTTTCAGGTTCGACCACGAGTGGTTTATTTCTTGTGATGATATAAGGCCAAAAATGAAAAAAGCTGCTGAAAAGGTGAACTGGCATCCTGAACATATCGGAAAATTAATGCTGGATTGGCTCACTAACATGGAAGATTGGAACATTTCTAGGAAAAGGTATTGGGGATTGCCTTTGATGTTTTATGAATGCCACTGTGGTCATTTGGAAGTAATAGGTTCTTTGAAAGAACTGAAACAAAAAGCAGTTGAACCTAAGAAGGTTGAAGAACTGCCCGAACTTCATAGGCCATGGATAGATGAGATTAAGATAACGTGCTCAAAATGCGAAAAGGTTGTCGAGAGAATAAAAGAAGTTGGTGATTGCTGGCTCGATGCCGGTATAGTTCCGTTTTCGACTTTGAAATATTTTGAAGATAAAAAGTATTGGAATGAGTGGTTCCCTGCCGAATTGATAATTGAAATGAGGGCTCAAGTCAGATTATGGTTCTATTCTATGCTGTTTATGAGTGTGACATTTGAGGGAGTTTCTCCATATAAAAATGTTTTGGGTTATGAAGAAGTGATGGATGAAAAAGGAGAACCGATGCACAAGTCAAAAGGAAATGCAATTTGGTTTGACGAAGCTGTGGAAAGAATGGGCGCGGATGTTATGAGATGGATGTACACGAAGCAAGACCCGCGATTTAATCTCAATTTTGGATACACACCCGCAAAAGAAATTTACAAAGTCTTGAATATTTTATTTAATACAATGAGCTATGTAAAGACTTATTGTGAAGCAAATTATTTCAAGCCACGAAAAATTAAAAGAACAGATGTAGCAAGCAAATGGATAATTTCTCGAATGGAATCTTTAAAAGAATCTGTTACAAAAAATCTAGAGAGTTTGAATTACAATGTTGCCACAAGAGAAATTGAGAACTTCTTGCTCTATGATTTTTCACGATGGTATATACATATAATAAGGTCTGAAGTTAAACCCGGCGAGGAATCAAAAAACAAGCAAATTGTTCTGAACATACTCTACAACATTTCTGTTGATTTGCTAAAGTTACTAGCGCCATTTATTCCCTTTATTACAGAACACCTTTATCAAGGATATTTCAGAAAGTTCGAAAAACTAGAAAGTATCCACTTGAATGATTGGCCTCAACCAAATAAGAAATTGATAAATAAAAAACTAGAAGAGCAAATGAAAGTTATAAGTAAAATAATTGAATCATGTCAATCAGCAAGACAAAATGCAAGGTTAAAACTAAGATGGCCCATTAAGCAGTTAGTAGTCGTTTCGGATAATAATAAAGTCAAAAACGCAACTAGAGAATTAAATGAAATATTATTAAAAATGTGCAATAGTAAATCAATAAAAGTTGTTAAACAAAAACCAAAAGGAGAATTTTCTGAGGTTGATTTTGATTTGGGTAAGATTGCAATCGAGAGCAGGCTTGACGGCGAGCTGATGGGGGAAGCGATGGTGAGGGAGCTGGTGCGCGAGATACAGTCAATGAGGAAGAAGGGCGGCTTCAACGTGATGGAGAACATATTGCTTAGCTTGGATTCTGATGCCGAGACGAACAATATCTTGAAAAAATATGAAAAAAATCTGAAGAAGGAAGTGGGTGCGAAAAAGATTTTCATCGGAAAGGTTGCAGGAAAATACAAAGGCAGCCTGCAGTTCGATGAAAAGGAAATTGAGATATCTTTTGACAAATGCTAGGATTGGATTGTTTTCCCTAAATTGTCTGGGGCAAAAGCTATGCCGTATGTTATCTGCCCTCCGAGGCCGTCACGATGCAGCACTCTTATAGTCGATTTTAGAATTTCGCCAGCCTTCAGATTCTCTGGCATAACATCAACTATTAACACCTCACCGTTATAGTATGCGTCTAGGTTGGAGGAGAAAAGCCCGAACAATGTTCTTAATTCCGGCTTCTCCCGCATTTCTCTCTTGTAATTGACAAATTTTTTTAGTCTCGCCCGTCTCGGATATTTCTTCAGCTCAATCTCACCTTTGCACTCGGCATTCAAACACTTTTCCCTAGGCGGATAAAAAATCCTTTTGCATTCAGTGCACTGGCCTTGGAAAAGCTCGCCCTCCAAACTTTCTATCCTACCTAAAATTTTATCAGGGATTATCTTTTCTCCAAATCTCCTCAGCCTTGCTATTATATGGTCATTGTAATTCCTCAAATTTATCTCGTTCTTTCTCTCTACGTAATCTTGAACAGTGGGAATCGAACCGACTTTTCTGGCAATCCCTTCTTGAACTTTTATCCATGTGGCATTTGCATATGCGCCAGATCCATAGGAGACTGCAAGTATATCGTCGCCAGGTTTTGATTTGTCCAATATGGATGCGACCGCAATTGGTGTGGATGCTGCATAAGTGTTGCCGGTGTCCAAAACGCGAAGCCACGGCTTTACCCTCTTCTCAATATATTCCTCTGTAACCCTCATTCTTTCTGCAACATCGCCATCTATCGGGTTCGAAGATGCCTGCATCATGGCTTTGCAAGTCTTCAGAGGCATGTATCCCGACGGCTGATGGAAGGTAACATGATCAAAATCCGTGATGCGAAGATTTTTATGTCTTTGCAATAAATTAGCTATGGCACCGGTAACATGCTGGATGTACGCCTCGACCGTTGTCCTACCTAGGTGGGAAGGCACTGGCACGTCTTCACGCCTCCAAAAATCCATTGTCAAACTCGAATAGGGGGCTATGTCTTCGATTGTTGCTACGAAATCACCTTCCTTCCCAAGAACAAATGCACCTGCACCTGCACCTGCAGCATATTCCAATGTATCTCCTCTCGGAGCTTGGGCAATATCAGATCCTATTGCCAATCCGTATTCAGCTTTGTCCGCTTTTATGTCAGACTCAACAAAGCTTAATGCCTGCATGCCCGCATTGCATGCACCTTCTACATCAGCTGTAAAAACATGATTACCCACACCTACGAAAGAAGCAACATGTCTAGCAATCTGGCCCACTGAATAGGGCTTAGATTCAGAACCTGCAACCACTGTTCCTATTCTTTTAGACTCGACCCCAGACATCGTTACAGCGTTTTCAGCAGCTTCTGTCGCCATTGTGATACTGTCTTCAGAATAACCAGCTATCGATTTGTATCTCAGAAGCAGGCCATTCCTGACCTTGTCAACTATTTCGGGAAGATCTTTTTTTCCCTTTTCCCTTGATCTAACAACAAGTTCCGTCTGGATTCTCTGCCATGGAATGTACACACCATAACCCAGTATCCCGACTTTTTCCTGATTTTGCATAAAGCTATGTCGGCGCAGACATTCTTAAAACTTAAGTACAGACATGTACAGACATGTACATATATGAGGCCTGACATAAGCGAGGAGCTCATAAAGCGTGTTGTCGAGAAGTGGAGGAGTGAGAGCAAGCTTGTCGTCGAGATACCGAAATCGAAGATTATTGAGGATGTGCTGCTTCGTTATCTTGAATATCGCTTCATGCCAAAAGTCAGGGACAGGAAGCGCGACAGGCTCATGAGGAAATTCATAAAGATGAGGTACATGATCAGGCCCGGTGTTTATAAAGAGCGCGTCAAGATAAACTCCACCAAATTCGGCTCCATAGTTGTCAATAAAAAAGAATACTCTAACGACATCCTGGTTTCCTACAAAGGCCTGGTGCGGGAGCACAAGACGACTGCCAGGCATGTGCTGTCGAAGAAGGAGCTCAACCTCATACTTGTCGAGGACCCGGAGACTGTTATTATCGGCAGCGGTTACGAGGGCTGCATGCAGCTGTCGCCGGAATTCGTGGAGCTGGCAGGCATGAAGGGCGTGCAGATACTTACAATGAAAACCGCAGACGCTGTGGAAAAGTTCAACGAGCTGTACGAAAAAGGCAGGAAGGTCGCTGCATACATGCACCTGACATGCTAGCCTCGAAGCCGCTAGCCTGCAAAATCCATATCGAAAATTTTTTCGAACTCGCTTGATATCTCAGCGGAATATATTATCACCGAGGCCTCGCGGTTGCTTATCAACGCGTTCTCGCTCCAGTTCGTCGAGCCTACAAATACAATGTTGTCATCAATAACTGCAAATTTCGAATGCGTGTTGTGGAATTTTTTTGACGCCCAGCTTACATCCACGCCGCTGTTCAAAAGGTAGCTGAAGGTCTTGCTGTTTTGGTAGACCGACGGCTCGAGTATGACCTTCACCGAGACGCCGCGCTGTTTTGCATCAGCCAAAGCGTCGGCCAATTTTTTGTAGGAAAATTCGTAGACCTCCAGCTTTATCTCGCGCTTCGCATTCCGGATGAGCTCGAACACCGCCTCAGAATTGTAGGGCGAAAAAACCGGCTTGACCGTGCCTTCAGAGCACGGGGGCGAAAAATATTCTGCCCGGCCATGGAGCATCACAACAAGTCCTGCGACGGCGACGAATGCAACAACGGCAACTATTGCAGCCAATCTCAATTTCATACCATCACCGCAACTATTGTCGGCAGCAGCAGGACTCCCATGAGATGCGTCGAGCGCGTGCCGAGCCGTGATGAAAGCATGCCTATGCACGTCGCTGCGAAGGCAAGCAGCACGCCGTAAATGCCGGTGAAAAACATTATGAGGGAAGAACAAACGCAGAACCCGGCGATTTTAAGATACTTCCCGTTTATCCTCGACATCACCCTGCCGATGGGCTTGGCTAGAAGTATCAGCATGCAGGCAGAGATGCACGCAGCTATGGCAACAGTCCCGGCGAAAAGCACGGTTTGCGAGAAATAAATTTCTCCCATAACTTCCTTTATGTCATATGTCAAACTGCTCCTGACCCGGCCGGTCGAGCCCAATACGAATATGGAAAGCGTGACAAATGCGAGCGATATGGCCGGAAGTATGAACAAAACCTCCTCGCGCTTGAACACGCCGCCAGCCTGCAAAGCCAGTGCAGAGGTCTGGCCGCGCTTCATTCCGGGTATGAGGCTTGCGAACGTGCTGGAAATGAAAGCTATAACCGCAGCCCTGGCCTTCTCAAAAAAAGTTATGTCTTGTATCAGCTCCTTCCTTTCACGCCTTCCGGAAAGTAGCGAGCTGAAACCGTAGAGGCCGATAAATACAGGCAGCAGCAGATATTCCGGGGAAACCAGGCCGCTGTCCTTCACAAGCAGTCCTAACAGTCCTGACAAACAGAATATTATTACGGCAAAAAATTTTTTCCCCCAACTCCTTTCGATCCAAACCATGTAGACGCACAAGAAAAGCAGTATCCAGCCCGCAAGAGGCTTGAGGCTGCTGTAGACGAGGGGGTAAATTTTTTCCGCAAAGAAAAGCAGCGGCAGCGATATCAGTATGCCGACAAGACCGCCGCTCGCAACTATGTTCATGCCGCGCTTGAGCGACTCCTCTGTTATTCCTGCATATGCCGGATCAACAGCCAAGGCAGTCGCCTCGCTGCCGATGCCGAATATCATCGGCGACAGGAACTCGAAAAAGGAATGGGATATTTCTATGGCCACGGCCGTGACAGCAAGGTGGTAGTTTGAGGATATCATGCCAGAAGCTATGACAAGCATCGAAAGATTGTTCGAGCTGAAGCCCGGCACGAAACCCGCGCCGAACCCGAGTGCAACGCCTGCAGCTATGAAAAGCAGTATGTCGAAAATGGAATCACCCCAGCAATATCTCCTTCGGCATTACCTCCATCTCGCCGTTGTATTGCGTGACCAGTCCGACGATTTCAACCATGTCGCCGCGCTTTGCCGCGATTTTCTTGAGCTTCCCGTCCAGTATCGGCACTGTTATGTTGTTGCCATCGCCCACAGTCCAATACATGTTGCCGCTCTTGCTCTTCCGTATGTACTCTATCCGCCCGCTGATTTTCACAAGCCTGCCTTCCATGGATTCTTCAATCGCCCCGATTTCTAGCTCAACGGGCTTGATGTTTTTTACGGCAAAGTAGATGCCTGCCAAACCAGCTATAGCAAGGAAAAGGATCAGTAGCGTTATCTGCTTCGACCTGTCGAGGGCAAGATTAATCCCCATACTGGTTTGTTGTAAAAACAGGCATCATAACAAATTGGCACCACTTACGGTGGTTAAAATATCCCCTCTTTTTATTTTCTTCCGCATAATTATAATAAAGTGGTTTGGATGGATCACAGGGAAATAACAAGGAAATTTTTGGATTATTTCAAGAAGCAGAGGCACTTGATTATAGAAGATTCTTCACTTATACCGAAGGAGTACGATCCCTCTGCTCTGTTCACGAACTCGGGCATGCATCCGATAAAACCGTACTTTCTTGGCGTGTTGAAGCCGCCTGCGAAAAGGCTGGCAAACATACAGAAGTGTCTGCGAACAGTTGACATAGAAAAGGTTGGCAACGGCAGAAGTTTGACATTTTTTTTCATGCTCGGCAGCTGGTCGGTTGGAGACTATTGGAAGAAGGAGGCAGTGGAGTTTGCGTTCGAGTTGCTGGTTGAAGGATTTGGTTTGGACAAAAACAGGTTGTGGCCTGCTGTTTTTGCAGGCAACGAAAAAATTCCTAGGGACGAGGAGACAATAAAGGCTTGGCTCGACATCGGCATACCGCGTGAAAGGATAACAGAGCTAGTCGAGGACAACTTCTGGACTTCCGGTCCGACTGGGCCGTGTGGGCCGAGCACGGAGATTTACTACGACAGAGGAAAGGAGTTTGGCTGCGGCAAAAAGAGCTGCAAGCCAGGCTGCGACTGCGACAGGTTTCTGGAGATATGGAATGCCGGGGTATTTATGGAATACAACATGGACGAGCAGGGCAACCTCACAAAGTTGCCAGTAAAGAGCGTTGACACTGGTGCTGGACTGGAAAGAATGGCAGCAGTTTTGCAGGACAAGCCGTCTGTCTACGAGACCACGCTGTTCGCGCCGATAATGAAAAAAATCGAGGAGGTTTTAAAGAAACGCAGCACAATCGTTCCAGCTGAAAAAGCGGTAAAGGCGAAAAGAATTTTTGCGGACCACATAAGGGCTTCTGTGTTTATCGCAGGCGAAGGGGTTACACCAGCGAGAGTCGAGCGCGGCTATATTTTAAGAAGGCTGATAAGAAGGGCTATAAGATACGTGAACATGCTTGGCCTTGATAAAAATGATTTTTTAGAAACGGCAGAAATTGTCGTCGACAGTTACGGCAAGGATTATCCTTATCTTGAAAAAAACAGGGGGAACATCCTCTCAGTCATATCAGCGGAATACGACAAGTTTGCAAAAAGCCTGGAGCGCGGGCAGAGGATAATAATGAGACTGGTTGAAAGTTTGAAAAAGGAAAAGAAGAAAATGATTCCGACAATAGAGGTGTTCCATCTTTACGACACTTACGGATTTCCCATGGAGTTGACAAAGGAGATAGCCGCTGAAAGCGGGCTCGAAATAGACGAGGAGGGTTTCAAAAAACAGTTCGAGAAGCATCAGGAGATTTCTAGGGAGGGCATGGCGCAAAAGTTCAAGTCCGGGCTGAGTGACACTTCCAGTGAGGCCGTAAAGCTTCATACGGCCACGCATTTATTGCATCAAGCTCTAAGGGAAGTTTTGGGCAGCCACGTGCTGCAGAAGGGAAGCAACATCACGCCTGAGAGGCTGCGATTCGACTTTTCGCATGACAGGAAAGTGACAGCCGAGCAGCTGAAGAAGGTGGAGGATATTGTTAATGAAAAAATAAGGCAGGGGCTAGAGGTGAAGCGCGAAGAGATGACGGCCGAAGAGGCAAAGAAGAGCGGAGCAATTGGTCTGTTCGACCAAAAATACGGGGAAAAAGTTTCAGTCTACACTATTGGCAATTTCTCGAAGGAAATCTGCGCAGGCCCGCATATGAAAAACACAAAAGATCTCGGCAAGTTTGAAATAATCAAGGAAGAGGCAGTTGCCGCCGGTGTGAGAAGGATAAAGGCAAGGTTGAAATAAACTTAAATCTTTCTTACCGCGCAGCCAATGGGCGGCTGCACCATCAGCTCGCACAACGCATCCAGCAAATCATCGTTCGTGTAGTTTGTCAAAGTTTTCTGCCCGCGGTAGCTCACAACAGTCAGCATCGGCAGGTCAGGCCTGCTGCTTAGTATTTCCTCTATCATCACTTGGCTTGAAAAAGCATTGTCGGCTGCAACAGAGTCCAGCACGTTCTTCTTCTGCAGGCAGCCTTCGCATACCTTGCTGTACAAAAATTTCAAGACAACCTTACCGTCTTCTATCAAAAGCTTTTCCTGCTCCTCAGTAAGCTCGTAGTCAACAACATTGGTTGTAGGCAGCTTTACTTCTTTGTTTTCCGGCTGCCTGATCGATTGCAACAAACTGTAAGTAACAGTCGAGCCGACCATGAGGAATATAAAGAAAAGCGATATCACCGTTTTTTTCGAAACATTCATCTTCATCAGCATCATCTTCAAAATATCTTTAATAATTTATCCTTTTTAAGCTTAATTTAATTAGGTAGGAATGGTTCTCGAGAAACTCGTGCCGTTGAAGGTCGCGCTGAGGAACCCGTGGTGGATGTTCCTGATCGGCGGCATAGTCTCTGTCATATGCCTTGTCGTGTCATTTATGGTCTTCAAGGATTCTATCGGCATGTTCGCAACGCTGCTCATAACAATTGCGATGACGCCGTTCATGGTTAACCTCGCAAGGTACGAAGAAGCAAGGGAGGAGGGCTTGGCCGGCAAGGATCTCAACATAGATTTGACAATATTCCAGAGGTACAGCGGCATCCTAAAGGTCTACACAGCCTTCTTTTGCGGCATGATACTGAGCCTTTCCGTTATATATGTCATCATACCAGAAGACACTGCAAAGACGCTGTTCAAAAACCAGCTCGACGAGATAACTGCCATACGAGGCAAGGCAACTGCAATCGACACATTCCAAAAAATTGTGGCCAACAATATCAGCGTCTTCTTCCTGTCATTCCTCTTTTCATTCCTCTTTGGAGCTGGTGCGATTTTCATACTGGCTTGGAACGCTTCAGTACTGTCAGCGGCAATAGGCGAGGTGGCGAAAGGCATAGGCGGCCTCCATACCCTTCCGCTGGCTGTGATGATGTTTTTTCCGCACGGCAGCCTCGAGATTCTCGCCTATTTCATAGGCGGCATCACTGGCGGGATCATATCCGCAGCCATAACGAGGAAAACATCAAAAAAATTCTGGCCGATAGTTTTCGACAGCATGAAGCTAATGGCCGTTTCCATAGTGCTGCTTTTGGTAGCTGGCGGGCTCGAAGTTGCGCAGATGTTATTTTGATTTGCACATATACTTCCGATTTATTCTAGAATGATTCATTCGAGGAATATCCCTGGTTTGCCGTATTTGGCTTTTGCAGCTTTGTTCTGCGGGTCGTATTTTTTTGCGTTTGAGACTTTGAACACTGAAACTTTCTTGAAGCCTAGTTGCTTTTTTATGAAATCCTTCCCGTCTTCAAGATGTTCGAGCTCTTTGTCCGTGACAACATATAAGTACGCATTCTTCTTTTTGCCAACAATCTTCAGCACATTCCTCAAATCATCAACAGTCTTCATCAAAATTCCCTCGAGCTCCATTGCTTCCTTGTCGATTGTGTCTTCGTCATAGCGCGGCCACTCAGCTGTCGCAACAAAACCTTTACCAATCCTGCTCCACATCTCCTCGCATACGTGCGGTGTAAGCGGTGTTATCATTTTCACTACTGCCGAGACAGCGCCAAGCAAAACTTTCCTGTTGCATCTTTTCAGCCCGCCAACCCTTTCGATGTACCACTTTATGTCGTTCACTGCGTTGAACAGGCTGTGCTGCGACGCGCTCCTGAACTTCATCTCCTCATAGCAACCGGTCGCGTTTTTTATATGCTGCTGCATTTTTCCTGCAAGATACGAGTCTATGGCAAGCATGCTGCTCCTCCTTGCCTTCTTCAAATTCTTCACGAGGCCGAACAGGAAGCGCAGTTTTGCCTTGTAGCCGGCAATGCTCTCGTCCCTCCAGTCCGCGTCGTTCAGCTCCTCGTTGGACGCAGCCATGTTTATCCTCATAAGATCTGCCCCAACCTTCTCAACCATGTTACGCATGAAGATGACATTGCCTTTGGACTTGCTCATCTTCTCTCCGCGAAAGTTCACGTAGCCGTTCACGCCGATTGCCTCCGGCCAATATTTTGTGTCGTTCCATATCGCAGTGTGGTGGAACAGGTAGAAAGTCAAGTGGTTCTGCACTAAATCTTTGCCGGACGTCCTCAGGTCAACAGGATAGAAGTAATTAAATTCGTCACGCATGCCAGCCAGAATCCTCTCGCTGGTTTTAGCCCTCTTCGCCACTGCTTTTACATCGCCCTCGCCGAAAAATATGTAATTGAAAACCTCGTCAGTCAGCCTTTTCGCGTCCACCTTCTTCTCGTTTATCAGCCTCGATATGGTGTAGTACGCCATATATATAGTCGAGTCACTTAACGTCTCGACAATCCAGCTCCTGTCCCACGGCAGCGGCGTGCCCAGACCTGTTTTACGCGTGCACGCCTTGTCCTTCAACCAGTCGACAGTATTCTCAAACTGCAGCCTTACCGCCTCCGGGCAGAAGCGCATCTGCTTTATGCACTCCTTTACCTTTTCCTTCCACTCTGCATCCGAGAATTTCAGGAACCACTGGTTTTCAAGAATCTTCACATAACATTTCGTCATGCACCTGCACACAACCTTCGCAGTGCACTCCCACATAATGCCGGCAGCATTCGCCTCGACAAACTTCTTCGTCAACTCTTCCTTCACGTCAGCTATCTTCCTTCCAGCGTAAAGCGTGTTGCCTTTCAAAACACCTGTGTGGAATTCTTTTTTGTAGAGCGTCTCCGTCGCTTTGTCCAACTTTTCCCTCTCCTTTTGGCTTTGTATGCCCATGCTCTTGCATATCTCGACAGCAGGATACTCGCCAAAACCTTCGACCGCTATCAGCGACACCGGCTTGAGATTTTTCACAACAGTCTGGTCGAGCCCGTATTCCTCGAGTTGTTTCAAGTCCTTCTGCAAATCGTTCAATCCGATCCAGTCGTACGGCGCATGTGCTGGCACTGACATTACGATACCTGTCACAGCTTCCGCATCAACAAAAGCCGCAGGCAGTACAATTATTTTTTCCTTTGTTACAGGGTTCTCTGCAAACCTTCCTATGAGCTCCTTGCCGGAAATCTCCTCTATAAATTCAACATTCTTCAACTGGTCCTTCATCTTTTCAGCAGCGCTCTTACTGACTATCCAGCTTTCGCCGTCTACCTTCACGCCGACGTAAACAACATCCGGATTGGCCCATATGTTCGTCACGCCGTATACAGTTTCGGGCCGCAGCGTGCCGCACGGTATGATTTCGCCTGTCTCCAGCCGGAATTTTATTATTATGTATTCAATCGGGCTCTCGCCTTCTCCCTCAAGCCTGTCATGGTCACCAGTCGGCGACGAGCAGTGCGGGCACCACACTACCGGATGCGTTCCCTGCGTTACGTATCCTCTCCTCTTCAGCGTGTTGTACTGCCACTCCACGAAACGGGAGTAGGTTGGAGTTATGGTCGTTGTAATAAATGTTCTCCTCCAGTCAGCGGAATATCCTATCGCTTTCAAGTCTTCAATCCATCTTTTCATCCAATATTTTGCCACGAACACAGGGCCTTTTTTTACAAAGTCCTTTATGTCTTTGTCTGTCGCGCCGGCGGATTTGAACGTGTTTATCTGGACTTCGTCCCCCTTCCTAAGCCGCTCTATGGAGCCAAGTATAGGTTCGCCTGTTGCATGGAATCCCTGCGGTAGCAGAACGTTGAAGCCTTGCATGCGCTTGAACCTTGCATAGACATCGCCGCGCAAAAATGTGAACGCTGCGCCCACATGCGGTCTAAGATTTACGTATGGATAAGGAACTGTTATGAAAAATTTCTTCTTGCTGCTGTCAATGTCAGCCTCGAAAACCCTGGCCTTGGCCCACCTTCCCTGCCACTTCTTCTCCATCTTTTTGAAATCCAAACAGACAACCCCTATAGACTAAAATGGAGTTTTTAATATTAAAATCTAAAAGTTTAAAAACAGGCAAGACATATCATAATTCAAGCCCTCATAGCTCAGCTTGGATACAAGGCGCTAAAAAGAGCAGCTGCCTTCTATCTTCGGGAGCAAGCAGAAACCGTAAAGGCTGTAAGGTCGTGGGTTCAAATCCCACTGGGGGCACTTCATTTTTTAGTCACCCATTGCCAAGTTCTTGCTACCACAGAAAGGGCAGAAACATACAGTCTCATACATTCCAGCCAGATTCTCAATCGTAAATTCTCGGCTGCATGACAAACATTTCATTTAGCTCATCTCACTGCATTAATAAAACAATTTAATAATATTTATGTTTTCTATTACAATTAGTTTTGTTATGGGCTGTGGAACTAGTGGCTGTGTCGGAGAAAACGCGTCCTTTTTTGTGTACAATGCACTAATACAATTGCAGCACCGCGGGGAAGATACTACAAAAATTTTGACTTTTGATGGAAAGCAGCAGCATGAACATGGCGGTGAAGGTCAAGTTTCCAACGTTTACAGCAGAGACATTTTGAGTGATATACTGAGAGGCAATTATGCTGTCGGCCACACAAGATATCCAACCGTGGGTTTGTACGACAACCCAAAAGAAAAGCTGAGAGACGCGCCACCTATCTGGACGGATTATCCCTGCTTTATAGCACTAGCACACAATGGTGACATGCCAAATAAGGCATACATGACTTTAAGGAAAAAACTTGAAAAGGAAAAATTTTATTTCAAAACTAATTCTGACCTGGAAATTATAGAAAAATTTCTTGCAAAAGGACTGGAAAAAAATATTGGAAACAGCGATTTAGAGAACGAAGGCATTTTTAAATCTGTGGAGTATGCTATGAGAAGAGTGCAGGCCGCATATTCTGTTGTTGGCTTAATAGCAAAAGGAGAACAATGCAAGCTTGTCGGCTTCGCAGATCCACAAAAAATAAGACCTATAATTTTCGGCAAGAACCACAAGCTCCAGATATTTGCTTCCGAGAGCGCTGCGATAGATGTTTTGGAGAACATTTCTGGAGAATTTTTTGAAACCCGTGAGTTAAAGGGAGGAGAAATTATTATAGCCGAAGAAGGAAAAGAGCCAGAAACAAGAAGGCCGATAGAAGTCGAGCCTAAACATTGCTTTTTTGAATACACTTATTTTGCAAGGCCGGACAGCGTGGAGAACGGAGTTTCTGTATACGATGTGAGATTCAGGCTCGGCCAGATTTTAGGAAGAAAAAATAAAGTGAAAGCTGATTTTGTTTTGCCTATTGCAAACAGCGGAAGAATTTATGATAAGGGAGTTTCCGATGTAACAGGCATACCTTCTGTCGAAGCACTATATAAAAATCCTTATAGAGGAAGATCTTTTATAAGGCCGCCTAGCATAAGGGGCGAAATAGCAAAAACCAAGTCTAATCCAATAAGGCACCTTATAGTTGGAAAAAAAATTATAATAACCGAAGACTCGATAGTTAGAGGCACAAATTCAAAAAACGATAATGAAAAACTGAGAAAATTTGGTGCTAAGGAAATTCACGGAAAAATTGGAACGCCGCCACTAGTCGATATCTGCGAATGGGGCATAGATATGAAAGATCCCAATGCATTTGCAGCAAGAGGAAGAAACTGGGATGAAATAGCAAAGTTAACTGGTTATGACAGTCTTTCATACTCGACAACAGACGAACTTGTAGAAACTATAGGTCTGCCTAAAGGACACCTTTGTTTGCAATGCATAGGTGGGCATGGTCCCAAGTTCGATTATGTTATATCGCCGGACGATCCGAATTTTTAAAAATAATTAAATATCCTTAAGTGCAAATGATATATGTAAGTATGACAAGGACAATCCTAATTACGTCTGGTAAAGGTGGCGTGGGCAAGACTACGCTTACATCAAATCTTGCTGTGGCTCTTAGCTATATCGGCAATAGTGTTGTTGCTATTGATGCGAACTTGACAACACCAAACCTGGGCATACACGCAGGCATGCAGCTTGCCCCGAATACATTGCATGATGTGTTGCGAGGTAACAAAAGCCTCAGAGACGCAACATACCCTCACCCAACAGGCGTAACTTTTATTCCAGCAAGCATGTCTTTACAAGATTTGGAGAATGCAGATGTTGGAAGATTGCCTGAAGTGACGATGAGTTTAGCTGGGAAGGCAGATTTTGTTCTTGTTGATTCTGCTGCTGGTTTAGGTAGAGAAGCTGTTGCTGCGATACAATCCGTGGACGAAGTTCTTATTGTCACGAATCCCGACCTTCCGAGTGTGGCTGACGCATTGAAGACTGCAAATGTTGCAAAACAGTTGAATAAGAAAATTTTGGGTGTGGTTGTCAACAGGATACACGGAAGAGAGCATGAAATGGCAAAGGATGATATAGAGGGCATGGTTGGTCAGCCAGTTATAGCCGAAATACCTGAGGACGCGGCGATACCGAGAAGCGTTGCAGAAAAGAATCCGCTGCTGAGTTACGACGGAACTTCGCCGGCAGCATATGAGATAAGAAACCTTGCCTACCAGCTGTCAGGCCTGCCGTTCAAGCCGAAGAGGCCGAAGACTTTCAACCTTCTCGAAAGATTGGTCAACTGGATGGTTGGATAGAATTTACAAATCTTTTTGTGATTTCTTTATTTTTTATTAGCTTAAATATTTTAATGTTCTAATTTGAAATGATTTGAATGGGCGCAGTGCATTTGCATAAGCCTCAACAGGAATGGGTGAAACCATACTCGCGGCAGTGGTTAGAGCGTTATCCAGGAGTTATGTGTTCGCTAAGTGCTTATGATGGGCCTTTTGAAAAATACAATAGAGCGATTAGAGAAATTATTGACGATTGGAATACGGAAGAGAAGTCGGCGCGAAGTGCATATAAAAGTATTCTAAAAGAAGAAATAGCTCGGCTTGGTCTGGTTGAAGCGCAAAACCAACTTTTTATCAGGAGGTCAAAATTGAACAACGCGGCAGAACAAATGTGGAGCGCAATAGAAGCAGCTTATAATAAGATGCAGTCAAGAGCAAGCGGAATATACGAAAAAGCAATTGAAGAAGCAAGACAGGAGGCGAGAAAAGTTATTTTCGAAAACCCTTCCTCTCCAATAGCCAAAAATCCTCATGTGCTGGAGTTTGCAGGAATCTCTCCTTCCTGAATTATGTGATAGTAAAAATTAATTTAACATACGAAATCAATTTAATTTTATGGAGAAGGAAGAGGAGAATAGATTATACTTTGTTATAAGGTCTTGGCTAATGGGTTATGTGGGTGCCGCAATTCTTTTCGTCACAGTATTCATCCTCGGAAGCATAAATTTCATTCAAACAGTTATAATAAGCACCTTTTCTTTCTTTGCATCTTTAGTTGTCTCAAGACTCTTGGACAAGCAGATAGAAAAAGTTGTCAAAAAAATATTAAAGTTTTTAGAAAAAAATCAAAAAATAAAGAACTTAGTAGTTGACCATCTTTAAATAAAATTAGAAACAATTATATTTTTATGTCAGATAGAGTTTACGGAGTGAAATCTGGTTTTAAGAACTTACTTCTGAGGTCACTTGGCAAAAAGAGAATATTGTTTGCGAGCCATGAAGTCACGAGCAAATGCATGTGCAGATGCAAGACTTGCCCCATCTGGAGAATGAAAGAAACGCACGAGCCTGATTTGAAAACTGAAAAAATGATCATAGATAGGTTCAAAGAAGCTGGAGTTGTAGTTGCAGTTTTTACAGGCGGAGAGCCATTACTGAGAAAAGATATACCAGAGATATTGAAGTACAGTTATGATTCAGGTTTTGTTACGAGTGTCGTAACTAACGGCTACTTGCTTAAAAACAGGGCCAAGGAATTCTACAAGTTTGTTGACAGGATTTGTGTATCTCTGGATTCCGCTAACCCTCAAGTACATAACAAGATAAGAGGAATTAAAATATTTGATAGAGCAGTTGAGGGAATAAAATCTGCCGTCGACCTTGGAGCATACGTGATCATAAACTGTGTGATAAGCAAATATAATATCGACCATGTCGAAGATGTCCTATATTTAGGAGAGAAACTTGGTGTATCTGGTGTTTTATTCGATCCCGTGCAAGCTTCCTTTTTTGGCGGTGATTTTTCTCATATAGCCTTCAATGAAAAAGAGTACAAAGCCTTAAAAGAAAAAATTCAACTCTTATCGGATTTGAAAAAACAAGGACACAAGGTCATGAACACTACAAGATACCTGAATTTTCTCCTTGAGCCAGAAAAATTTGAAAATGTTAAGTGCGACACGTTTGGAATTAAAGTTAAATGGGACGGAAAAGCCTATCCCGCAGTTTGCAATTACGGTTTTGAGCAACCAGGCTTCTTGAAAAATGGTATTTCACTTGAAAATCATTCCATAAATGAGATTATTGAAAGAGAGGATGTGAAGAAAGCTATAGAGATGATGGGAAACTGCCGGAGATGCAACATATCATGCATATGGGAACCTATACTTTCTCTCGGATCTCTGACAGGATTTTTTGAAATGGGAATAGACACAAGTAAAAGTGGTTATTGGATAGCCAATGCCCCAAACGATGGTCTTAGATGGCTGGACCCTTTGATTGACTATATTTTTGCTAGAAATAATAAGAAAAAACAAATAGAATAAATTAAATCATTTCTAAATCAATTTCAAAAGCAGCCACAGGCATTTCGAGCTGCCAGTTCTTCAAAATCGCAGGATGTAGCTCGCCGATGAAGCCGATTGTCTTTCCTCCAACAACAACATCAGCAACGCGGCCCTCGATGAAGCTCGGATGCCTGCCTCTTTTCAGCTTGTATTTCACTTTCACGGAAGAGAGGAAAGCATCCAAAATCGGCGCGATATCTTCATAACCTACCCGCGAATCTGAAATAGCCGCTGCAAGCTTCCTCACATCCCTTGTCTTCGTCTCCTTCCCTTCATCGATAAGCACTACATCTCCAATTTCGAAAATCTTCTGCGGGTAAGTCACATGCTGGTTGTTAGAGAAAAATTCCATAAGGCTCGGCAGTAACCAGTTCCGAAAAACGTTCCAGTTCAGCGAAATCGGGTTTTCAATCTCAACAACATTCTCCTCTTTCACGTTCATCTTTTTGAACAGCTGCTCCTTGCTCGTCAGAGTGTATGACAATATCTCCTGGAAACCGAGCTCGACCATGCTGTCCGCCAAATCATCCATCAAAACTTCTTTCTTGCTCATCTTTCCTGTTGTATTGTGTCTAATTGCTTCTGGAATGAAGTTGTTGTAGCCGAAAGAAATCATAACATCCTCAGCCACATCGCTCTGATGCATTATGTCCTGCCTGTATGCCGGATATAAAACATTTATCCTGTTGCCTTTGATTGATGTTTGATATCTTGCTTGCTCGAGAAAGTCTGCAGCCTGTTTCGCAGTCAGGTTTAGTCCAGACAATTTGTTGATAAAACTCAACTCCACCGAAGAAGACTTCGGCCTCATGTCTGGTGTTCGGATTAATTTTTTGCCGTAAACAACTTCCACACTTTCGACCGTCGCCTTTCTGTCAATCAGAGCTGCAACTAAAACGTTTAGTGCAGGCATCAAAAACTTGTAGTCAAAACCGCTGCACTCGATGAAAACTTCTTTTGTATCTTTAGTTATTTTGCCAGTGAAGTTGGAATTTATTATCGGCGGTATCGACAAAACCTCTCCAGCAGAATCGATGAACATCGGTATTTCCCTGCATCCTTTCAGCAAATGACTGAACTCTTTTCCTTTAGGATGCTTCTCCAGTATTTCTTTTATCGGCATTTCCTCTTCAAAATCTAGTGGAACAAAATGTTTTTCCAGCGAAGCAGTGGTGTATTTTATCGGCGGCTTTATTCTTGACAAATCATAAACACCGATTGCAACCTCCTTCCTCCCTCTTCCGAAAGTGCCAGCAACCTTTTCCTGCAACTGTATCAGCTGCGACAAAGCGATGTCATCGAGGTTAAGGTTCCTCGCCACGGCGCAGACTGCCAGCGGTCTGATCTTTGCAACTTTTTTTTCGACATTCACAACCACATCGGATTTTTCAATATTATATTTCGGCAAGCCTTTCTCCCCCGCAAGCCTTCCTCTCAGCTCTCTTGCAATCCCTTCAACCGACCACAAATCCGGTCTGTTTGTATCTTTTGCATCGACCTTGAGCGTATCGCCTTCAACATCTTCTATCTCAGCCTTTGCAAAAAGGATATATTTTTTCAAATCACCGATGGATATTTTTCTTCCGACCAATTCACACAAGTCCGAATAAGAGACATCTATCTTAGGCATCCGCACACCTCAACCATTCTAGATTTCTTGAGAATATCTCGCGGATATCTTTTATGTTCAACGCATGCATCGCAAGCCTGTCAATGCCGAACCCCCATGCAATCACTGGATCTTTTATTCCAAGCGGTTCTGTCAATTCTGGCCTGAATATTCCCGCGCCGCACAGTTCAACCCATCCCAACTGAGGATGTTTGCCAACAACTTCTACACTAGGTTCGGTGAACGGAAAGTAACCGGCCGCGAATTCTATCTCTTTTATTCCAGCTATCTCACTTGTAAACTGCCTCAATAAACCCAGCAAATGTTTGAAATTCAAGTCTTTTGCAATTACAAATCCACCCAACTGGCTGAACTCAACGCCATGCGTCGCATCAATCACATCAGGTCTGTAGCATCTGACCAGGCTGAAATATTTTCCCGGTATTTCCACGCCTTTTGCGAGATATCGTGGCGAGATTGCCGTGTCATGTGCGCGAGGCATAAGCTGCGACGCTTTCCTCTCGCTCCATTTATACTGCCATCCTGTCGAGCCAGTTCTCCATCCGTTTTCATGCGCTGCCTTCACTTTTGCTACAATGCTGTTAGAGGGGAGTGTTCCAAACTTTGGATATTTTAGTGAATAACTAGAAGTCCAGTCTCGCGCCGGATGATTTTGAGGCTGATAGAGCGCGTCGAAATTCCAGAACTCCAGCTCTATTGTCGGTCCTACCATCTCTTTGAAGCCCATCTCAGCTAGTTTCATTCTGACGTTCATCAAGAATTCTGCGTACGGCTGCCTTTTGCCGCGAGGCAAATCGCCGCCAATTTTTTTCACAGCTCCAACATTAACAGGTTTGAATTTTTTACTTTTCCACAAGCCTGTGCGTATTATGTCGTGCGTTAGCGCGCTTATGACATTCCCGCCCTTCAGAAGCGTCTCCTCGGTTTTTTTGTAAGTTTCAGTAACTTTCCAAGCAAGCTTCCTCTCCAAAAGTATTTTCACTGTGCTTTCATCAACTTCCTTCCCCTCGTGGATTTTCTTCAGCGCGACTTCTTCTGCGGTTTCATGCGGCGGCTTCATCAGCGTGAGCTCGTCACCTTTTTTCGAGACCCAACTTTTCTCAAGAGCCCATTTCATAGCTATTGGCAGATTTTTTACTTTAGAAAATAGTTTCCCAATAGTCGCAGACTTTGTAGGCATCGAGTTTAAAACAAGAACAAGATTCTTCTCTGGCAGACCCCCTTTAAGATACTCTTCTCCTTCTTCTGTCAGCTTGTATTCCGCCATAGTAATCTTTAGCACCTTATAAAATTTAAATATACTTGGCAAATTCCAAATAAATTTGCCAAGTTCAAAAAATACCCAACCTGAAGAATACGTATGCCGCGGCTGCCATTCCAGTGAACAAATAAGTAAGGATGACTTCTATCGGCAGCCTGCCTGCGATCATATACAAGGATGCGGGAGAATATTTCCAATCCTTGTTTTTCGTTCCGCGAAGCTCATAAATCAAGTTGCCCAGCATGCCCAGCATTCCAGTCTCGATTATTATAGTATTTTTATAAACCGCAAGGCCTGCCAAACCAACCAGTGCCATTACCAATAAAAATATCGGATTATAAGGGCCTTTTTTTAACCTGTCCATAATTTTCACCTAAATCAATAACCTGAAAATTACATAAGAGGCAGCAGCCATGCCGATAAAAAGATAAGAGAGCGCTATTTCTATTGGTATCCTATCCGCTATAGTGTAAATCGGTGACGGGTTATAAACCCACAAGCCTTTCTTAGTCCCATACAATTCCCACACAAATCCTATAAAAAATATCATTGCGCCGACTTCGATTATAATCATTTTTTTTAGAAGAATAAGACTCGTAATACTTGCGATTGCAAGACCAAACATTGAAAGCAAAGCTAGTTGATTTTTCATTATAACTTATTTGTAAAATTCTGTATTTAATTAAATGGTTATCTTATGTTTTTTAGTTTGTCCGTAGGCAGCTTTGCCAAAAGTTTCATAGAATTTGCAACATAAAAAAGAGTGGTCATCCTGTCTTTCTTGAATCTTCTCAGCGACGTGTAAACAATCATTTTTTTTGAGAAACCTATCTTCCCTAGTTTAAATAACCTATGGCCCAAATCAAAATCTTCTAGGCTGCCCACTTTCCTAAAACCACCAATTTTTTCAAAAAACTTCCTCTTGCATGCCATGTTGGAACCCCACGTAAAAGGTTTTACTCTCACTGATAGCCTAACAATGTTAGAAGCTGTGTCTACAAACGTATGGTCGGTTATCTTTTCTTCGAAGAGGGGTTTTAACGGGCCGACAAGGGCAACATTTTTTTTCATACCCTTTTTTATTGAACTAATCCAGTGTGGTCCAGCTATGCTGTCCGCGTCTATAAATGCCACAACATCACCCTTAGCAGCTTTCACACCAGTATTTCTAGCGTTTGCGATTCCGCTACATTTCTTCAAGCTGATAATTTTTACAAATTTTGAAAATAGCTTTACAACTTTTTTCATACTATCAGTCGAGCCGTCATTGACAACAATTATCTCAACATCTTTATTCTTCTGCCCCAGCAAGGAACTAATGCATAGTGCTATGTTTTTTTCTTCATTATATGCAGGAATGACAACAGATATTTTTGGTTTCATAATCAATTATTAGAATAGATTTAAATTTAAACCAAAATTCTAGGAGAACCAATACTTATTTGATTTATTCCAGCTTTTCTTAATAAAAACAATTGTATTTCACCTCATTTAATGCAAATCAGCCTTATTTTATCTTCTTTTCTGAATTCACCGGGGTTCCACTTCCGAAAGTCCGATATATCATTCTTCATCATAATTTATGTGAATGATAATTAAAACTATACCAAGAGACAGAAGGGATCATTTTGTTTGCACTATATTCAAAGAAGATAGAAAAAGACTTGTTAATTTTTCTGAAGGAGATATTGTGATTGTAAAAATTGATGGAAAACTTCTAATTAGAAAGGTGAAAGAAGATTTTATTATTTCTCTTCCAAAGATTCTAGCTATTAAGCCAAATAAAGAGGCTAAAATAGAATTATTAAGGCACGTGAAACCCGAAGAAGGATTGAAAAGACCTCGAAAATATTCAGCCGACGGTAAAATTAGTACGCGTTATTTCATTCCTTTAAAGACCGCCTTTGGGCATAAAATTTTTGTTATTGATAATGGTGAAAAAATCTTTGTTTGGTTTCCTGTAGGTGGAGGAGTAGAACCAATTTGTATTAAAAAATTTGTTAACCCAAAAAGTTTATTCGAAACAATAGGGTTTTTATGGGGCGATGGTTCTACTGAAAATGTCAGAAGTTTAAGATTTACCAATAGTGAGCCTAGCACTTTAGATTTTACGATAAATTTTTTTGGGAGTATGGGAATTAAAAGAAAAATGTGGAAAGCGCAAATTATATGGAGCGGGCCATCGGAGCCTTCCAAAGAGATTAAAAAAGAATGTAAAAAATTTTGGTCTAGAGAAATTTTGATTCCAAAAGAGAATATAAAATCTGTTTTATGGAGTAAATGTAAGGCGAATAGAACTAAATTTGGTTCATGCAGAATTTTTATAGATAATGCTATACTTTTTGAAATTTTCGTTAATGGCATCCTAAAATGGTGTAAAGATAGAATTAAAGATGAAAATTTAGAAAAAGAAATTTTGCAACCTTTAGTTAGAGGAGTTTTAGCTTCAGAAGGAAGCATAGATTTTCGTAGAGGCGTAATACAAAGGATAAGTATAGCTTTTGACCCATATTCGAATGAAGAAATTCTCTTCAGAAAGATGTTCAAATGCCTTGGAATATCTACCTTGCCCAATCATAAAAATGCATTCTCAATTGACGGTTGGGACAATTTCTTAAGATTGTTTTTAATAGACAGTTTCATATTAGATAAAAATAGCAATGAAAAGTTTTGTAGTGGTTTTATCCATCATAAATCTACGTCTTTTAGATATAAAATGCTGAATGATATAAAGCATGGTAAGCAAATAAGAGGGAGAACCCTTGAGCGTTTGATACGAAGTAATTTGATAAAAAAATGTGATGGAATTATATTGACAGATTTAGGAGAATCTTTTACTTCAAAATTAACCAGTTTCTAAAATCTTCTCAGCTAAAGGCAACATCTTTTTCTTTTTCTTTTGATGTTCTTTAATAAATTTCGTTATTATTTCGATTGCCAGCTCTTTTACTTCTCCATCTAATAATTTTCCAGATTTATAATCGTCATAAATTTTTCTGACCATTTTGTCATCCTCCATGAAATGATAAATTAGGAGTTCATAGACTACAGATTGCTCGGGTATTCCACCTAATTTTCTTTGTTCTTCAATGGTTTTTCTGCCCCCGGTAAGAGCGCTCATAACTTTTTTCCTTATAAGTTCCGGAGAATCGTTTAGTGTTATGGCTGACATTGGATCTCTTTTGCTCATCTTTGATTCACCTTTGAGTGAACGAAAGAATTTATGGAATATTGCAGCCGGCGGTAAAAAATTAAATTCATTTTTTACCTTGGATACTATATCTCTAGTCAAAAATATATGACTTGCTTGATCAGGACCTATTGGCACCAAAACTATTTTTGGACCCCCAAATTCTGGTAATTGGGGCATGAGGATATCTCCACATTGCGTTAAAGCAGCGAAGTATAATCCAGGAGATCTCGGCCCATATAAATTTTCTAAATGATTGAAAGTAATTTTTCGACTGAACAAATATGCTAGATTCGTTACTCTTTTTTCTTCTGACTGTTTGTAGATATAGGCATTTTTAGGGTCTAAACCTAATGCAAGCAAGTCAGTTATATTGTCTATCGCAATTTTCGATTGCTCTTCCAATGGCAGTCCATTATCCACCATTCCTTCCAGATCAGCTATACAATAAAAAACTTTAACTTTAAATTCTTTCTGAAAATAAATTATTTTTTCGGCAGTCATCTTACTTCCCAAATGAAATTCATTGGTCGGTTTTATTCCTGTCATTATTGCTAAAGGGTCCTTTCTTTCAAAGGCATCTAAGAATTTATCAAAATCAATATGGGCGAAATCAATCCCCCTCCTCAAATAACGATTCGGCTTTTTTATTCTCTTAAGCAATTCTTCTGTTATCGGTTTTAATCCTAACTCAGTAAACAGCCTCGTGTAATCAGTCACGACGCTTGTCCCGAACGGGTCGATTATGTTGTCTGCCATTTCACTCGCCTACTTCAAAATTCATTTTTTTTATATTTAAATCCAGAAAACGGTTTTCGAGCGGCTTGGCTAAGAAAAGCAGTTCAGTTGGGCCAACGGCAATCACTCATTCCACTCACTTTGCATCTTTGTATTATTGCCCGGGTCGGTTTAAATAACTTTCTCTTTCGTCACTTCTTTCGGGCCTCACTGGAAAAAATTCGTTAAGAATCAATGGTATCAGCATCAGGCCGAGAGGTATGATGTACGAAAGTATGCCGCCGCTTTTCTCCTTCGCTTGGGCAGCTGGCTTGCATCCTAGCAGTTCCAAGGACTTGTCCGCGCCTTTTATCATGCTCTCCTTGTAGCAATCCTTTATGCCGGACGTGGCGACCCTGTACTTGAAATTATTCAGACTCTCGATCTTTTTCCGCAGCTCCTCAGGGTTTTCCCTGTAACACCCCGCCACGCCTTCGCTCCTTACCTCGATGCCCAGCAATTCGCTTTCGTACTGCAGCGTTTCTGTCAGACTCACTCAATCGCCCAGCATCCTTTTCAGGAGGAATTTTTTCACGCATTTGTATGCAAAATCCTTTACCACTTCCTCGCCGCTCCTCTGCCTGCCGCTGTTGTCAACACTGTTCTTCTGGAAATAGAACTTTACAAAATCCCCAATCAGCCCGCCGACTTCGTTTGCAGGCTTCGAGCCCATGAGGCTGATCACAGGTTTTATTTCGGGGAAAAATTCTGCTATGTCGTACCTTTTCAATACCTCATCCAATAGTACTTTAGAAGCTTCTGCGGCAAGCTCCTCCCTCGACCTTTTTGGATTTTTAGAGACATATTTTTCAAACTCCTCCTTTTTTTTCTCGTATATTTTCTTCCATTCGTTGAATGAAGAAATGTAGGCGAGCATCTGTTCTATGCCTAAAGAATCATCCACTTGTCTCACCTTTTTCCAGCTTCTCTTTGGCAGGGTAAAGGTGCTGTGTAAGTTTTTCAAACATCTTTTCCTGGCTTTCCAGCATGTAGCGCATCCTTACCTCCTCTTTCTTCTCTTCAATCTCTCTTCTTCTTTCCTCGCGCTCATATTCGCGCTTCTCTCCCCTTTCATCGCGCCTATCCTGATACGCTTCTATGCCGTACATTACCCTGTCCCTTACATCTCCAATCCATCTTTCCACGAAAAGCTTCCATGACACTATTGCGCCTATGTAAACTGCCGCATCTCTCTTTGTAGGAACTAAATCCTCAAACTTCACCATCTTTTTCACCTCCAATTCTTTTTCTCAGAAATTTTTTTGTCTGGCCGACAAGTATAACGCCGCCGACAAAGCCGTAAAGAGCGTTCATCTGCACCTCGCTGTTGACCCTGCTGAAGGCAGAGTATACTTGCTCGAACGACTTGCCCAGCAGGTACATCACATCGGGATGCTCCATGACGTACTGCGGAATCCTCGGCAGGTCGTTGACAACATATCTTAACAAACCATTCGGAAGATCCCAGGCAATTTTGCCGACAAAACATGTGAAGCCGCTCAAAAGCCCGTAAAGCAGCGGCGTCCACCCCCTGTAGTCCTTCGTTGCCTTTTTCAAAATCTCGCGCATCCCGCTGTCTTTTATAGCAGTCTTTTCATCGTTCTTCACGACACCCGCCCCCATTTTTCACAAGCTGTTTGAAGAGCCTGACGATCTTTTTCATGATCCTCTCGCGCTTCCTGCTGGTCTCGGCTTCAAACATGAGAAAAAGATTCCCGGAAGGCGGTAATATAAACTTGCAACTACCCCCGGTGGTAATTTGCAGAACAGTTTACAATCAATCTATAAGATTTCTCTTTTTCAATTCCTTTAGAACTGTATCAGTGCCGTGCGCTAGGTGAGAATATTTGCCGTCCGTTCCTTTCACTTCGTTGAAGCCAATCTTCATCGCTTCTTCGAAGCTAACCCACTTGTAATCAGTATTTTCCTCGTTCATTTTTATTTCATAACTGCCAGTCTCGCAGACATATGCGGGCCCGATAAGATGCTTTTCCATTTTAGTTAAATCATCTTTGAATCTCAAAGAAAGCATGCACAATATCTCTTTCGGTGCAACATCAAGCCCAGTTTCTTCTTTCATCTCCCTCACAACCGTTTCTTCAGGGCTCTCGCCAAACTCTACACCACCGCATGGAATGCCCCACACGCCCAGCTCATTCCTGCGCATCAACAAAAGTTTCCTGTCTCTTAAAATTATTCCGCACGACATTGCATGCTGTTCTCTCATAATTTAAAATGGCAGCCCAAACTTTAAATGTGAATAAGTTATAAGTTTATGGCATAACATAATAATAACACGAGAATTTCAGGATAGCGGGGTAGACATTGTTTATCAATGCCCTAAAGCAGCCTGGAGTGCTCGTCGAGAGAAATCGCGAATGGCTCATAACTGCTCTGAGAGACCCGAAGGTCCATAAAGGTATGATTAAAAATCATATCTTGGATAAGGTTCAAAAGGGTCAAACCCGGATAGTCCATGCCCCGCTATTTTTCTTTATTTATAAAACTTTCTGCAGAAGAGTCGGCTAAGATTTTTGAAGCCTTTAAAACTTTTTTGTTTGACAAATTTTTTTCTCTCCAAGCTTCAAATTTTTTAATGTATTTCAAATTCCTAAAACCTATAGTATTCATCCACATAAAGAGTTGTAGATAACCATTTAAATCAATTCTGAATATTATTTCAAATTTATTTACTCTTTTATCAAACCGTACAATTTTGCATTTATTAAACCTAAACCTAAATTTATTGAGATAAAAAGCAATATCATCTATCATTTTTTCACTTGCAGATGCACCCTCTATACATGGATAATAAAATTCTTTTCTATAACGTTTTTTTAAAGTGAAACAAAAATCTGCGTCTGCAAATCCCTGTATAAAAGATTTAATGAAATTGTCAGATTGTTTCAAAATATATGGAATTTTAATTTTGTCGCACTTTTTACCAGAAGGGAATCCAATTACTTTTGTGAAAAATAAAAATATCGCTTTAGATCTAATTTTTATGCCATAGGTAGTTCCCTGATCAAATAACCTTGGAATCACTTCTATATTGAACAGTTTTTTGAAAAGTGATGAAATAACTTCATTGTAAAATTGTTTTTCATCTTTTGGATTACCTACACAAATAATCGAATATTCATACTTATTTAATCTCATATAAAAATTTCCATCTCCCGCCAAAAAACCACATAAATAAGATAAATCCTCGTCTAATTTTTGTGGAATGAATATTTTTCTTTTTAAATCACATTTACTGAATTGAATTTTTCTTAAATCCAAAATATTTCGCATTTCATCAAAAATACTTAACCAGTTAATTATACCTTCTTTTCGGAAGTGGAACCCCGGTGAATTTCCAAAACAAGTCAAAATAAACTACATTTTGTTTTCAAAAGGCACGAAACAGCTTCTAAAGCGCAGAAAACCTCATTTAACTCTTCTTTTTGTATTTTATAACAGCTTTTACAAGATTAGAACTAGGAATGCCGTATGCACCAAGTCTCACTTCAGTTTTCTTGCCTGCAAGCATAACGCTCCCGAGAAGTATTAACATTGATTTGAAATCCAAGTCATTCGGCCTCAGAGTTTTCACAACTCTCTTGCTAAGTTTTTTCGGCGTGAGATAAATGTAAAGCTGGTTTATCTTCGGCTTGTGGTCCAAAGCTATGTCGAAAACTTTCCCTTCAATGACAGGCTTCTTCGATTTTACCGTCTCCTCAATTTTTTTCGCGGACAGGCCAAGGAACTCGACAGCAGCCATCACGCCCTTTGAAAGAGAAATATTGACAGCAGTTCCGAAAGCTTCTACAACATCCATGCCATCACAGCAAGTGGGCCCAAGGAGAATCGAACTCCTGTCTCAACCTTTCTTAACAATTTTGTAAGGGTCGCGTCCTAGCCCCAAAGGTCTGGCCACTAGACTATGGGCCCTTCTAAAATATAACTTGCAGTCATTTATTTAAAAGTTAACAGTGCAATAAGTGACGCGAAAACAAAAATTTGCAACAGCCCGAAAAGGCCGATCTCAGGCATATTCTTCAAACCGCTGCTCAGCTCGACAACCCTGTACACCGCGCATTTGTGCGAGACAGTCTCGCATGTCGTGTTTCTTTCCATGCTTTGTATCGCGCTGCAGTCCGCTGCTGAAGAGCAGCTGTACTTGTCCGCATTGGAATATATCCACATGCCTATTTGTGGATTGACAGAGGGTTTGGACAGTATTGTTGCCCGGAAATAAACATTCCCGAATTCGTTTGTCTTCAATGCATTAGTAGTGAGCAGGTTGTTTTCCAAAGTTATGTATTCTGCAAAGCTTATAGGCGTGGCGTTGATGGTGTAGTTGTCTGCGAGTATCCCCAGGTTCTGCACCCTGACAGGAATATTTATCGTGTCGCCGACGCTGCCGCTCGCTGTATTTTTAACATCGACAGCAAAATTCACAGCCCAGAAGGACATGTTGAATTCTGGTACGGTAGTTTGAGCTGAAGAATTTATAGGCGAAGACAAAAAAATAAATAAGAATGATATTAAAACGATTGTTTTCTTCATAATTTGATTATGTTTTTCAGTTAAAAAATAGACTATTCGGGATTTGTCGGATACCATCTGACTGTATCTGCGTTCTGCACATCAGTTACTTTGCAAACTATTTTTGTTTTTCTTGTGTAGTTGTACACAGGATTCAACACAGTGCAACCACCACTTCCAGGATATTGCACCACCGGATAAGGACTGCATTTTTGCGCAGCAGCACAGTTTTGTATTCTCGGATCGCAGTTGAAAATACATGATACGTTGACTCTTGATGTCGACACATAAGAAACATTCCAGAAAACGTTGAAATAGTTTAAATGGCCGCTGTAGCTGAAGTCGGAGAAATATGGCGGTTCCGTAGGTTCTGTGTAAATAAGTTTCCATCCACTGCTGCTCAAAAAAGTTGTGCCGCTCCAACTCTCAGCCTTGCCATAAGTGGTTGTAGTAGGTACGTAAGTAAAGTTACATTCACATGTTACGCTTGTGCAACTACATGCTTTATGAAGAGTCTGACCTGTGTCAGATGGCTTGGAGTTTGTAAATAATCTAATTTCATAGCATTCAGTTGTTACATTTACTACAAAATTACTGCTGTAATCGCCAAACCACGTAACCAATTCCCTTATCATTCTCCATTGAAAATTGTAAAGCCCTTGCGTGGTTGGTGCCGTAATTGTAAAGGAAAATGTTTTTTGCTGGTCAGTGGCTATGGCATCTGTGTCACTCAAATCAACCCTACCCAAACCCCAATTCGTGTTATCCTGCGGATTTTGTGAGCCGAGTTTATAACTTCCCGCTTTTGTCCATGTATTAGTACCATTATTTTTCATTGTCACACTAACTGCAGCAGTCTGACCCGGACCCATCTTGGATGGTGGAAGCACTTGGGAAACGAATGAGGCATTATATTGAGCTATTATCATCTCACAAGCGTTGCTTCCCACATTACATCTATAGCCAGAGCCCAAGCATGCCTGGCAGTCAGCATCATTCAAACACTGCACTGCTTGGAAGCTGTATGAAGGAGTGCCCCATACAAGCCATCCACCATAGGCAGTCAGGTCTGTATACGAGTATATGTCTCCGGTCCATGTTCCCAGAGGATCACTGCACTGCATTTGATAAGTCAAACTCCCGCTTTTCGAGGAGCCAGAACCGACAGTATCCCAACTTCCCGGCCACACCCCGCTGCCACCGGCTTTAACCATATGGCTTTCAACAATAAAAGTCCATGCTGCCTCACCAACATTCTTTATAGTATAAGGAATCGACACTGCATCCGACCTAGCTATCTTGCCTGAAGGTAAACTATAGCTCGTTATATCCGCATCTGCCAATTTGCACGTATATTCTTTGCATATCTTATTGCTGCTGCATGCCGACCTGGACCATTTAGTCGTTGCGGTGGAAGAATAATCGCCAGATGGATAAAGGCTGTGAGTTATTATATTAGTACCAGGTGCGCACTCATAGCAATCACCATTAGGAGAGCAGACTTGAGTTGAAAGACAGCAGGAGTATGTGGAATAAGAATAGTCTCCTTCTATATCATAAAAATCTTTTATGCAGCAGCTTGTTCCTGAAGCACAACATTTGCCACCATAAGAATTATAACAGCAGTTGTTTGAGCAGCACTGTGAATTAGCTACACAATACCCACCTACCACAGCTTTATCGTTCAGACAAGCATAATAGCTACCAGAACATCCTTGAGTTCCGCAGTTGCCACAAGCAGCCCCATAAGTTCCTGATACGCAAACACCAGAACAACAATATTGGTTTGTACCGCAGGAAGAGCCGTCAGTTTTTTTTGAGTACGAGCAGTAAGCGCTTGCCTGGCCTGGATTCACGCATGTGCCTTGTGTGTTATAGCAAGAATTGGGAGGTGATGTACACTGAGAGTTTGATGTACAAGATGGTGTGACGCAATCACCATTAGGAGAGCAGACTTGAGTTGAAAGACAACAGGAGTATGTGTATGAATAACTTCTGCAATCACCTGTTTCAGGGTCATAGCCTGTGCATGTTTCTTTTATGCAGCAGCTTGTTCCTGAAGCACAGCAACTGCCACCATAAATATTATAGCAACAATTGTTTGAGCAGCAGGCCGAATTGGAGAGACAAGAACCTCCATTAGCTGTCTTATCATAACATTTATAAGTTGCACCAGAACATGCTAGATAACCACAACTACCGCATGCAGAATTATAAGTTCCAGGGAAAGCGATGCAGACACCAGAACAACAGTATTTATTTGTGCCACAAGAAGTGCTATCTGCTACATTAGAATGAGAGCAAGACGAAGTAGTTAAACCTGGGTTGTTACATTTATCTGTTGTGCAAGGGTTGTTGTCGTTGCACTCGGAATCACTATTACACGTCACACAAACGCACGCACCATTTGAACAAGACCCTGATTTCTTTCCGGCATTTATACAATAAGCGGTACAATTATATGTTGTATAAGTGCAGCTACCATAAGAACCGGTGCAATAATATTCTTTCAAATTGATAGTAGATGTACAAGAATCAGGATAACTATAGCCATCATTACAACTTCCAGCAGTTAATGGAACGTTGCCTCCATCCGTATCGCTACATGATGGTTCAATAGCTCCATCATCGATAGGAGCATTAACTCTTCCAGACAAAATTGAAAATAAAACTAGAGAAATTAAGATTATAAAAATTAAATGGCTTTTTTTCATTTCACATACCTCTCTTCAGACAACAAAATCTTTGATTCGTTCAAATAATTGCTGAAATCTTCCAGTTTTTTATAGTCATGGTCAGGAAATATCTTGACCTCTATCAATTTGAAAGGACTGTTGTTGGGAACGAAACCGAATTCCCTAACTGTATGAGATTCTCCTAAGTTAAATTTTGTGGAGCAGGAGATAGTCAAAGAACCGTTTTTTCCGTTAAATGCCGTATGAGAAGAAAATTCCTGAGAAGCTTTAATTCCAGTAGAGTCCAATTCAGTATAATCACAAACATAATACGAAGTCCAAGTTATGTTGTATGCTGCTAATAAATTTTTTAAACTGACTCTTACTATCAGGAACTGGTTGGGATTGAATATCTTTTGGTCGGTACAAAGTGACAGATTTCCATTTAAACAACAGACTATATAGCTGCTGAAAATTTTTGGGCTGCATTCATTGATTATATTTGTGTAGTCCATTGTTCTAGAAAGTTTTTGCGACATGAAAAACACATAAAAAGTTGCAAATAAAATCAGAGGCACTATAATTAAAGGAATAAATCTTTTATCAAAATGATTTTTTTCAGCATAAGCCTCCGACATTTTTTCCTCGGTCTTCAAAACATTCTCAAGTTTTTTTACATCAAACCTATCCAGCTCTTCGAAAGAAAGAGTTTCCGCTCCTCTTTTTTCTCTCAATCTTTTTATTTCTTTTATTAATTTCTCTTTGGAATTGTTAGACATCTAATTAATTGATTGTTCTTTTATAACTTAAAAGTTGATTCAACATCTTCCCTGCCAATGCCAAAGCTTTCCAAAAATTCTCTTTTGAATTTAGAATTTTTAACCATGACCTTGAGGAATGGCAAGAATTCTTCCCTAGTTTTTCTCGTTGAACAATGTAACTGTTTCGCTATTTTATTTAAAACTTCCTTTGCAGCAGTCCTTCCTTCCTTGGTTCTTCCGAGAATCATTATATTGCTTGGATATTGGTAGCGGGTGAATTTTGCGTACGGCTTTGCCTTTGCCACGGACACACCGCCCGTCATCATGTCGATCATGTACGCCATCATCCTCCAGTTTTGCCTCCTAATTATCCTCTGCCTGAAGATGTCTGCAACGCTCAGAGCATCGTATGCAGCAGCCACTTCCTCCGGTTTTTCATACTCGTTTAAAATGTTATTTTCAATCCACCAGAATATTTCCTCCGGGTCCTTGTCGGACTGGCTGATTGCCTGCCTAGCTGCGAGAGCAGTCTTTGACTTGAAAACATCCCTCAGCACTTCGAAAATGCTTGCCTTCCTTTCCCTGTGTCCGAGGGCTTCCAAGTCGCTTGCTGTTATCCCGTTTTTTCCTTGGCTCGCCATATCCAAGTCGTTTATTGCAGACCGCAAATCACCACTAGATTTGGATGCCAGTTGCCTTAAAACTTTCCCGTCGAATTTGATCCTTTCCTTCCTGCAAATATAATCCAGCCTCTTTTCGATGTCCCCGGCTGAAATTTTTTCAAACTTAACAAGCTGGCAGTGCTGCCTCAACGCCCGCAATTTTTGGCTCCATGGGTTATTTGCTGTAATCACAACAGGAAATTTCGATTCCTTTATTATCTTAATGACAGCCCCGGCTCCTCCAAAATCCTCCCTCCCAGCAATTCCATCGACCTCATCTATCAAAAATATTTTTGATTTTTTGAACAACGGCAGCTGTTTCATCGCTTGGCCGAAAACTCCCTGTATCTGCTGCGCTGAGCGGAAGTCGGAGGCGTTCATCTCGACGAACTCGAAATTTTTTTCATTGGCGTACGCGTGAATCAGAGCTGTCTTTCCTGTTCCCGGCATCCCGTAAAAAAGTAGAGCTTTACTGCCAGGTTTCCACTTACCCATCCATTTTAGAAAAACTTCTATCAATTCTTTCTGATTGACGAACTCCTTCAGGTTTTTTGGTTTGTATTTTTGAGTAAAACTCATAACATCAATACTATTTTATCAAGATTCAGAGTTTAAAAATTGGTGTTTTATGTCCATTTCTCTTTCAATTTCTCAAATTTTCCTTGCTTTTTCAATTGCTCTTTCTTTTTCAAGTAAATACCTGCCCCGACAATTGCCGATACAAAAATTATTCCGGTTATAACAAAAAGATAATATCGAGTTGTAGTAATAATTCTTTTACCAGAACAGCAGCAAGTTCTTCCCACACCCATAAGACCTGGACTGACATAACAATCCGAAGTTTCTCCTATGTCTGTTTCGTTTTCCTCGCATCCTGCTTTAGCTTCTAGGACAACGCCCCAACTTCTACATGTGCCAACATCATGCCATTTGTTCTTACACTCTTGGTCGCATGTTGTTACGCCAGCTAGTTCGCATGCCAGCTTACATTCATCGGGTGTAGAGAATGGCATATCTGCCGGTTTTTCACATCCGCTCAAAGCAACGCATCTTTTCAACTCTGCATCGTAATACCATCCAACTACTGCTTCGCATTGGCCTAAAACACTTGGAGAGGGCGGTGTCCAGTTGCATTTAGCTATAGCACTTATGGTGGTTGTTTGTGTTGTGGTAGTCCCGTTAACAATAAGAGTAGTAGTTGTGGAAGATGACCCTCCTCCTCCTCCACCGCCTTGAGTCGTAGTTGCAGGTTGAGTGGTGGTTGTTTGCACCGAGCTAACTGTTACAGCAATGCAGGCAGATACGTTTTCATCCGAGCACAGGACCTTGAAATAGTAGTCTCCAGTCTGCGAAGGGTTCCACGTGAATGAGCTGGAAGTAAAGCTGTATTGGTACTTTGGTATTCCAGAACAGTCTGCAGTGGTGTAGATTTTTGCAGTGCCGCCAGCGCAGTTTGCTACAGAACACTGGCAGTTGTTGATGTAGCAGGATGGGCAGGAAATGGATACTTGCGCGTTAACCGTTGTAGCTAAGAGAAAAAAGAACAACACTGCCAGCAGCAATACGGTATTTTTCATTTGCTAACCACTAATTATAATTTTGATGTTATTTTTATTAATAAATTAGCTACATTTGACTTTCTTCCACTCATCTGGTTTTGACCATGCCTTTGCATTTAGCAATTTATTATCTGACTCCAAATAAGCCTCCCAACTGATAGTATAATTACCAACACCAAGAGAAGTGCAGTTGACAAGTTTTGATAAGGAACCCATGCCCATGGAAACTGTTTTGTTGAAGTAGTCCACAACTAGGCCCTGCTCGTTTGTGACAATGAAAAGAACTGTGGCGTTTTCGTTTAGGTCGTTGTTGAAAGAGAGGGTGATGTTATGGCCTGAAGTTGTATTAGTTGTATTGAATTTTGTTGAAGTGAATTTGGGCTGAGGTGGAATGGTAGTAGTTGTGGTACTTGATGTTGTAGAAGTTGTTGTAGTTGACGAAGTTATGGTGGTGCTAGTAGTTGTGGTGGTTGAAGTTGTAGATGTAGTTGATGACGTAGTAGTTGTTGTAATTGTTGGACAAATGCTCTTACATTCTTCAATCCTAGAACATTGCTCTTTGGTTATCTCATCACATGTTAAAATCCCAACAATATATCCATCATTTCTTAATTGCATAAATTTATCCTTCCTGTCCGTCAAAGAGGCATATGGATTAGCATGCGCATTTCTGTTTATTAGCATCGTATGTGTGGGTTCTTTCTTTTCAGCATTTTCAAAAATTTGTTTATAGGGAGAAATTAAGTCGTAAACAGGCCTATTACTATCATCTACTCTTTTTATTCCATATTGATGTATGTCCCCCTTCTCATAACAACTCCTCCAAAGCCATCCGATGAGACCATTGACTTTAATATTTTTCATAGCTGCCAACATTGTTTTTTCATAAGCACCTTTTTGTACAGAATCTGTATTTGTGCCGTTTGAGAAGATACAGGTGGGATAACCGAACTCCGTCAAAACTATCGGTTTACCTATGTAAGCATAAGCTATATCGTATTCAACTCTTTTGAAAATATCTTCTGAAGGCAGTTCGCACACATTCTTTGGTATGGCGTATAAGTCAATAGAAGTAAAATCAAAATTTTTTGATGTTATTCTTGGATCTAGGACCGCATTTTTACAATTACTGACAATACCTCCCTCGCCAAACTCGTAGGATGTCAATGCACCATTTAGGGACTGTGTAATCAAGTGATTTGAATCAACTTTTCTTATTTCAGAAATAATCTCAGTGTGAGTCTTGTTTGCTAAATAATTAACGAAATTCCAATAATCTATGCTCATGTTGATCCAAGGATCGTCTGTACATAGCTCAGTGTCATTGGGAGGGCAGATAAGATTTTTTGCATACCCACAATTTTTTCTACTTTGAAAATTCCATATTTTGGTAGCATTATCATAACTACCATATTTAGAAATTACCCAATCATTCCACGTTTTTTCAGGGCTATAAGGATAAATATTAAGAGCTCTACCCACGTTCCTATGATTATAATCTCCAAAAAACGGTTCTTGCCTTATACTGTATGCGGCAATATCAGGATTATTTGCAAAATTACATTTGATTATTAGATTAGTAATTCTTTTGATAAGAAGTGCTCTAAATTCATCATTGAAATATTCTTCACCCCAGACTGGATAAATACGTCTTTGAGGCCCCCACTTCTCTTTTATCCAGTTATATGTTTGACCGGGTGAGAATGCTAAAATTGCTTTAATTTTATGATTGCCAGCTCTTGTTATGAAATCATTTATGTTATTACATATCGTCAAATTAAATTTATCTTCATCATATTCAAACTCATCATTTGGAAGCCAAGTCCTTACGATATTTATGCCCAAAGACTCCATTTCTGTAAAATCCTTTTCAACAGTTTGAGGGTCATAGAGCCCCCAAGAACGATCACTATTAAAATCTATTCGATTTTTTGGAGAAATATCCAGTAAGGTTACGCCATACATCAGAAAATCCTTACCATTCAAATAGAAATTGCTTCCATTCACTGTTAGAAATCTAAATTGTATGCATTCTCCGTCACTCTGACAGTTATATCCAGAGGGACAACCACAAACAGAGCATTTGTCAACTAAATTACCATTGTCACAGTATTTTGGCTTTGTTGCAGAGCATTGGCTATAGGCTGTCCCGTCAGAGCATGTCATTGCTTTACAACATTTCGGCAACTGCTGTGTGCAATATTCTGGATAACTTCCTATTTCTTGCAACGTACTTTCCCTTGTAAGAGACGGCTGTGATACGAATAGGCTGATAAGCTGGCTAATAAGATTTTGTATAAAATCTATTATAGCATGGACTATATTTTCCGTGGCACAACTTGTCTTGCATTCTCCACCGGCATCTATGCATTTTTTTGTGTTGTCTATTGTAGTCGTAGTTGTTGAGGACGTGGTGGTTGATGTTGAAGAAGTAGTTGTAGATGTTGTTGTAACATTTTCCATTCTGCACTCCAAATACACCGGGGTTTTATCTACGGTCAAATCAACTTTGCCATTAGCAGCGTATAATCTGCCTGAAAAGTTTCCATATAAATCAAACTTATCACAAAAATCAGAATTTATATAAATTGGAATACTTTTGGGTGTGCTGGACCAAGCAACCACAACATCTTTCGCTTCATTTCCAAATACGTATGCGTGAACTCCTGCCTCCGTGGAGGCTGATTTTTTATAAGGCAATGATTTTAATTTTTCATACATGTTTTTAACGGCAAAATAAGATTTTTTAGGATTTCCCTCATCATCCAGCATTCCCATGTGGTCGAATGGGTCCCACCATCCCTCCTCATCTCTGAATTTGGCCCACATAACTTTTCTGAGATACTGCGTTGACAACGCCTCGGCAAGAGTTTGGACAATATATATAGACTGGTTTTCTTCTGACACAACTGTGAACATGTGGGAGTGGGTGGACCAACCTATCTCGGTAATCCACAGTTCCTCATTCTTACTGTGCTTCTCTATTAACTGCTTTGCCCTTGCCATGTTGTCCAATAAAGTGCCGTGACTGCATAAATGCCATTCTGATATATTTTTTTGAATATCGTCTGGACCAAGTAAACCAAAACTATAGGGATGAATTCCAATCATATCGGCATAATGGTGCGGCTCTCCCCGATTTTCAAAATATTCAAACACCTTTTCAATCCATTCAACACATGTGCCAGATGTGCCTGCCACTGACACTTTTAGTGTTGGATCAATCTCTTTTATTTTCAAATAACCCACTTTCAAAAGTTTCGCATAATTTTCAGGTATTTTATCATTCTGTTCATTATAAATTTCCCAAAATTTTACTTTGTCTCTATATCGTGTTACAGTGGTTTCGACAAATTCAGCAAAGAATTTTTCATCGCTTGAATCTACCCCGTTTGGTATGGACATATTCATGTCAAGCCAATTAGGTTTACCGCCTAAAATACCAATTACTTCCAAGCCGTTATTAAACGCGTCATTAACCTTGTCATCACTCCAGCTGTAATAATATATTGGGAAGAACCATTTATCGGCATTAAAATCAGTGGCAAAGTCGTCGTACAATTGCCCGTTGATTTTTACGTAATCAAAACTAACACTCCTGTACCAATCTTGCCTTGCACCTACTTTTCCACTG
>Ga0315279_10001371_pt1 | contig 40873 bp, 42 predicted proteins | sample YL17G06_20_MG_FD_203694 | JGI IMG/M metagenome (GOLD analysis project Ga0315279, IMG submission 203694) | Sediment microbial communities from Yellowstone Lake, YNP, Wyoming, USA - YL17G06_20 | ecosystem: Environmental > Aquatic > Freshwater > Lake > Sediment | place: USA: Wyoming | collected...
GGCCGGATCCGGCGACTGCGTCGATTCCGCTGTATTGGTATCGGCCACCCCATGTGCTGCTGACGACCCCCGGCATGCACCGTTTCATATGGGACCTGCACTATCAGCCCTTGCCGGGTGGAGGAGGGCGCGGGGCTCTTCCGATGACTGCCGTCACCCACAACACTGCGCCGGCGCCGAACTCGTCTTGGGCGGCCCCGGGAGAGTACGCCGTAAGGCTGACGGTCAATGGACAAAGCTACGCGCAGCCGTTGACAGTGAAAATGGATCCGCGCGTGAAAACGCCTGGGGCCGGGCTCGCATATCAATTCGCACTGGCGAAGGAGATGTACGACGGCGCACTCGATGCACAGTCGGCACTCCAGCAGTTGCGCTCGATCCGTGCGCAGGTGAAGCAGCTCCAGGAGCGAGCCGACCAGGGCGTCGCTTCGGAGGCGCTTGCCGCGTTCGACAAGAAGGCAGTAGCGCTGGAGGGGAGCGGTGGTGGCGGCGGCCGCTTCGGCGGGGGATTCGATCCGAGTGGTGCCGGAGGGCAGGACACACTGGCCGGCATCACTGGGTTGCTGAGCATGTCGGTGGGATTGCTGCAGGGTGCCGACGCTGCGCCGACGAGCCAGGTGGTCGCGGCCGTCACCAGCAGCCGAATCGCGCTCGGAAGCTTGATGGCGCGCTGGAGCGAACTCAAGGGCCAGGACCTCCCGGCCCTCAATACGCAACTAAAGCAAGCGAATCTGCCGCCCATTGCAGTCAAGCCATAGGTGCCGTGCTTTGACCTATATGAATTCCGGCGAGTCCAGGTCGATCACGTGCCTTTTCTTGGCGGACGCGGATGAACCTGGGGCGGCATAGCCGCAAATGGAATTCACCGCAGAGGCGCAGAGAAACGCAGAGAAATAACTGGACACAGATAAACGCTGATCCACACGGATCTGCGGCGAGCCGACGCAGACGCTTATCTGGTGCCTGCATAGGCTGGGCCGTAGAGCATGCAGCCCGGTCGGGCGCCGGTCATAGCTTTACCGTCGAAGATTATCTGCCCGTTCACCACAACCATTGCGACGCCCTCCGCGTACTGGTGCGGATTTTCAAAGGTCGCCCTGTCGCGCACGTGCTGAGGGTCGAAAAGAACCAGGTCGGCCTTCATACCGGGCCGGATGATGCCACGGTCCAGCAGGCCGAGGCGCATCGCCGGCAGCGAGGTCATTTTGCGCACAGCCTCCTCAAGACGGAGGACTTGTTTTTCACGGACGTATAGACCCAGAACGCGTACGAACGTCCCATAGCTGCGCGGGTGCGGCGACTCCTTGCCGAAAAACGTCACCTCGCCGTCGGATGCGATCATGGTCAGGGGGAAGCGCAGAATGCGCTCGAGGTCTTCCTCGCCGATGGCATGAAATATCCCCTGGGCGCCGCCGCGCTCGACGATCTGCATCACGCTTTCTGCTGCGTTATCAAGCGTCGGCTCCTTTCCCAGCGCGCGCGTTATCTCGGCGAGGTTCTTCCCTGCAAGCGACGGGTCCCAGCGACAGGATGAGATCGCAACTTTGGTTGGATCCCCGCCGCCGCGCTCGTACTTGAGCGTGTCTATGATCGTCTGCTTAATGCGCCCGCGTTGCTCAGGATCTGCGAGCCTTTTCACCACAGCCGCCTGGCTGCCCTCCAGGGCCCACTTCGGCAGGAGGGCCGCAGCGATACTCGTGCTCGAGGCGGTGTAGGGATACTGATCGACGGTTACGTCCACGCCCCGGCCGCGCGCCTCCTCGATCAGACGCAATGTCTCGATGCTCTTGCCCCAGTTCGGCGCTCCAATAATCTTGTGATGCGTCACCTGCGTTGGAAGGCCGCCTTCCTGGCCGATGCGGATCGTCTCACGCACGCTGTCCACTACGCGCGCTGCCTCATCTCGCATGTGGGAGATATGAATTCCACCCAGCTCGCCGGCGGCCCGGGCCAGCGCGATAATTTCCTCGGTCGGTGTGAAGATCCCGGGCGTGTAGAAAAGCCCCGTGCTGAGGCCGAATGCGCCATCGTGCATGCCGTCACGGACGAGTTGCGCCATGCGCTCTATTTCGGCCGGCGTCGCTCCGCGATCCACGTTGCCCATGACGGTCTCGCGCACCGATCCCTGTCCGATGAACATTCCGAAGTTGGCGGCAGGGCGTGCCGCTGCGACCTTGGCGAGAAATGGGGCGAGCGGCACCGGGGAGCCGCCGTCTTGTCCCTCGATCAGCGTCGTGACCCCCTGACGCGTATAATTGTCCGCCGTCGGCACCTCCAGAATTCCGCGGCGCGCGTGCGTGTGAATGTCGATAAAGCCAGGCGCCAGAACTTGTCCGTTGCCGTTGATCGTGGCCCCGGCTTCGGCGAGCGGTACGCGCCCCACAGCCACAATCGTATCGCCACGCACAGCCAGGTCGCCTCGGAACCAAGATGCTCCCGTTCCGTCCACGATGCGCACATTGCGGATGAGAAGGTCATAGGGGGCTGGTGCCTGTCCGCTGCCCACCATCACGAAGCTGATCAATACCGCCGATGCGGTCCAAAGGACGATGTGCTGCTTCAACATTGCAAAAAACCTCCCGGAGTCTGAGAGTCCAAATCCCGGCACAGGATAGTCATCAGAAATGCCTGCGAGCATCCTATCACGGTTTTTGGCAAAGGCGTTTGGGCGGGGGGCTGACATCATTGGCGGCATCATAACCATTGAGCGAAATCCGTATACGATTGTCGGAGTCATGCCCTCCGGATTTAATCCGTCTTTTCGCTGTTCCACCATGGTGGACCGTGATCCTCAGCTGTGGATACCTTTCATTCCCGGCCGAGGGGAGAACAGTCGTTCGTAGCGCATCCTGGGCGCTCTGGCGCGATTGAAATCGGGCGTATCTCTCTCGCAGGCTCAATCGAATATGGCCGCCATCTCCAAAAGCTTGCAGCAGCAGTCCGTCCCGGCGCCCGCATTAATTGCTTGAATTTGCTGCCTCACGGAGTTTTGGCGACACACAACTGAGATCACAGAGGCTCTCTGTGGTCTTTGTGTCTCTGTGGTGAACCATATAGAATATAGCTCATGACAAAGAGAATAGTGGTGTTGCTGAGCATTAGTGTGTTAGCCGGCCTATGTGCGGGTTGGGCCCAGGGAAAACCGGATCTCGCGATCGAGGGAAAAATCGTCCAGTACCTCAAAGAGCACGTAAAGCCCGAAGAGCGTCTGATCGTTACGGATCTCTATAACAACGTCTTCAAAACCCCGGAAGAGAGAAAGGTGCTGGACCGGCTGTTCAACACTTTCTTCAAAATCCCGATCTTCGTGGCTCAGTACAAAGCCAGCACAAACCAGATTCCAACGCTTGCCGACATAGCACGCCAATTCAGCCTGCCCGTCGAGGGGGAAGCCTCCGTACTTCTTTCCATCATCGAGGACGATCCACGGGTGCCGAGGTTCATCACCCGCGACCTGAAGACAGGGGAAATTACCGAGGTGAACATCGAGGCGGTAAAGAAAGACCGGCGCTTCGGCCAGGTATTGGAGCGCACACTGACAGGCTGGCCGGGAAAGGATGCTCCGGCGTTCACCCTGCAGTCGCTGGACGGCAAGCCTTTCTCGTCCGAGGACCTAAGAGGCAAGAACTACCTCCTCTACTTCTGGTTCTCAGGGTGTCCGCCCTGCGTCAGGATTTCTCCGCATCTGGTTGAACTGCAACGCAAGTTCGAAAATAGGAGTTTCACGGTGGTTGCGGTGAATGCGGATCGTTTTCTGGAACTCGAGACCACCGACGAACAACGCGCCGCCTACGTCAAAAAAGCCGGCTTCAACTTTCCTGTCGCATACTTGAACAAGAAGATGCAGGAGGACTACGGAAATGTGAATGTCTATCCCACACTCTTCCTTGTGGATTCCAAGGGGGTCATCCAGAAGTATTACGTGAGCTATCAGGCTCAGAATATCCTCATGGAAGACGTAGCCGCGCTACTCAAGACGGAACAGCCAGGCGCACAGAAGTGACCCAATGCTGCTTGGTGAGACGAAGTGGTGCCGGCTCAGCGAGACCAACGTGAGCCGGCTGCCGCGCGAGCCCGGCGTTTACGAACTCGCCGAGACCGGGGCGATCGTAGTTACCATAGGCTGGACAGAAGAGGATCTGCAGGTTGCATTGCGCGCCCACATCAAGGACCCGCGAAACATGTGCATCGCCAAGAACGCATTTTTCTTTCGCTTCGAACTCACCGCCGCACCTGAGCAGCGCGCAAACGAGCTTTTGGTGGCCTTCCGGTCCGAACGCTACGGACTGCTTCCCGAGTGCATGGAATGAGGAGTCGAACAATGGAGAGTTCCGATGCAGGGTTTTTGAAGAGATGTTGCTTTCTGGTGTGGGTTCTTGCCTCCTGCGTGCCTCCGGCCGTCGCTCAGGGTTCCGACGAGGAACCTTACACTTTCCTGCGAAAGTACATTGGATGTTCACAATCCGACCTTTCGGCGTTGAGCCGGGGAGAACCTCTGGCCAAGATCCTCCAAACCGACAATCCTATCGAGGTTGCCGTCTTCGGCGCTATTCGTGTGAATGTCCCCGCAGAGCTCTTCATTCAGAAATATCGGGACATCGTAAATTTCAAAAAAAGTAAGGAAGTTCTCCAGATCGCGAAGTTTGCTCAGCCGCCGGCACTCGAGGACCTGCAGTCGCTTGCCCTCGACCCTGCAGAAACCAGTTCTCTGAAGAATTGCATCGTAGGGTCCTGTAACATGAAGTTGACCTCCCAAATGATCGACCGGTTACACCGAGAGGTCAACTGGTCGGCCTCGGGCTCGAATCAACAGATCACGGAGCTTTTCCGTTCCATGCTGTTTAACTACGTCGCCAATTATTGGGCGAAGGGGAATGAAAATCTCGCGGTCTATGAGGACAAAAAAGCTCCTGTCAGGCTTGGAGCTCAGTTGCGATCGTTGTTGCAGGCATCTCCTTATCTCAAGGCTTACCTTCCCGAATTCGAGACCTATCTCGCAAACTATCCGATCTCACGCCTGCCGGGCGGAGAAGATTTCATATATTGGTCCAAGGAGCAGTTCGGTGTGAAACCGGTCGTGAGCGTCAGCCACGTGACGATCGACAAAATAGGCGAGGAGAGCAATATGTCGATCGTAATCGGCTCCAAGCAGATCTTCGCCAATCACTACTTCACGACCTCACTGGGGTTGGCTGCCTTTACGCGTATCCCGGGGAGCGGGACTAAATCCAGCGGGTATCTGATGTATCTGAATCGCTCCCGAGTTGATCTGCTCAGTGGATTCTTCAGCTTCCTGAAGCGATGGATTTTAAACAGGCGGCTTCGTCAGGGCCTGGAAGATAATCTTCGCATGATGAAAAAGCGGCTAGAAAGGCAGCCAGAGCATTAGCTCGCCTTCGCCCTTACCCCCTCATTATGATTCATCGTCAGTCCCATTGGACCTTCGGTTGATCGATCTCATCACCCGGCAAAAGGGGATGCCGCCCAGTGACTCAGGATGGCGCGCTATCCCCGTCCGCCGTGCTTTATTTGTTGCTTCGCCTGCAATCCTGGAATTAGGCTCGGTCTAGAAGTTGCCGATATTGCCACATGGACAAGCAGCACACATGCCCCTGCCGCCGCGGCCACCCACAGGCACGCCGTTGGAATCCCGAAGGATGATGATGGCTCCGTTCGTCAGGTTTTTGAGTTCCGCAGCAACATAGGTGTCCTTGTACTGGAGCGGGGGATAGGCGAGCACTGACATGTTGTCTCCGAGGGCGATTTTGAAATTGGCATCAAGAAGCACCCAAAGCGGGCTGGCCACAACGGTTGCCTTCCTGCCATCGGACTGCGCCAGAGTGAACGAAGGGAACCCCTGGCCTCGGCCTATGTTTACGCCCTCCACAATTCCCTCGAGCAAGACTCTGTTTGCAGGATCCATATTGGGATGAGTGACGTAGCCTTGCGACCCAAAGCCGCGATTGTCCTGTTGGTTCTGAGCTAGTGCGACGAGTGATAGCGCAAGTACGATGGCCCCTGCAGCAACGATGATGAGTGATTTCTTTGACATGGTAAATCTCCTTTCAGATTTCGGTTGATGTTTGAATCCCAGTGCCTTTACTGCGATGCCCGTGCCAGCCAAACGAAAAGGGGGAAACTGCGCCGAAGATATTGACCGGCTATCAGTTATTCCCTCAAAAACGTGATCCAGAAGGCTTGGCGAGAATCCTCAACGATCCTGGAGATGCAGAGTTCGCACATGCGCCTAATCGCAGATGTCAGAGTCCTGTTGGAAGCGAAGCTGCAGAAAGGCGGAAAGACTGTGGAAGTCGTGGCCAGTCCCGAGCAACTGCCGATCCGATCGGACGAGGACGGCCTGAGGCAGGTCCTTCTCAACGTACTGCTGAACGCGCTCGATTTCACACCGCCGGGGGGCAAGGTATCGATCAAGGTGCGCAGCGAGAGCGGACTGAAAATGGTCGTCACGGAGGTGGTCGATCCAGGTCCCGGCATCGGCAGTCGGGATCCGGAGGGGTTGTTCGAGCCTTTCATTACAACCAAGGCAAAGGGGACGGGGCTAGGCTTGGTCGTGTCCAGACAAGTTGTTGAGAGCCTGGGGGGAACCATAACCATTGCCAACCTTCCTGGAGGGGGAGCCCGTTGCAGAATCTGCCTGCCCGCCGCCCGGCCGTGATTCTATTACGACGCCCTGATAAATAAAGGAGAGTCTCGGCGTATGAAGTGTTCCATTCTCGCCCAGGACTTGCCTTTTCAAATCGAGCCACCAAAGAGAGCTTCATCGCGCCCATTGGCTCTGGCCGAAATCGAAAGGGCGGCAATTATCGAGGCACTGGCTCGAAACCAGGGAGATCGCCGAAATGCCGCAGTGCAACTCGGGATCAGTCTGCGCACACTCCAGTACCGGCTCAAAGATTATGGAATTACCCCCAATATGCTCTTCGAGTCTGGTACGGACGAGGATTCTGACCAAAAGGGAACCAAGACGGGTCCAGGATAGAAGCAATGTGCTCGTTAGATATCCTTCTGAAGTAGATCCCATGCTGTGTTCCTGTGGCGCCGATGAAGATTGTCTCCGTTATTACTGATGCACGCGTGGTTGATCGAATCCTGCGGCATCTCGAGAGCGAGCGCTGCAAAGCCCGAGATCCCTTCGAACCCCGCGCGCCGCCCCGGCGCGGTCCACTTTTTTCCCATTAACAGCCCGACCTCGCCCACACGAGATGCAGCTGTTGCCTCGCATCCCGCCCGCTTGAGTGTGCGTCCTCGCAGTTCCGGATTTTACCAGATGACGCGATATTTCAATCCCTGGCGTGACCAAGGGGGAGAGGCGGAGAATCGCAAAGCACTCGGCCCCCTTAACGGTGATCGCACCCACGCGATTCTCCGCCTCTCCCCCCTGATCGTCTGGAACCACCTCACTCTCCACCCCGTCACAGGCTGTTTCCTGTCTCCTTCCCCTCATGCCCAAGATAAAAATCCCTATAGGTCTCTCGAACCTCCGCCGCCCAGACCGGGACGGTCAACCTGCGTGTGAGTGTGGAACTGGTGACGGTTGAGGTAAGCGTCCTCGACAGGAAAGGCAATCCTGTTCGAAATCTCAAGAAGGAGGACTTCCGTCTTTTCGAAGACGGAAAACAACAAGAGATCGTTACCTTCGGTGAGGTAACGGACAGTGCCGGCCAAGAAGTCCCTACCAGTCTTGCAGACAAGCTTGACGGCAATTTGAACCGTGGAAAGGTGGTGCTTATTCTCTTTGACGACAGCCACATCAGTGGCCGCCAGACTCAAGTTGCGCGGGATTCAGCGGAGAAATACGTCAGGCAGAGCATGAGGCTGCGTGACCTTTTTGCGGTCGCCACCTTCGGGAACGCCCTGAAGATCCTCCAGGACTTTACCTACGACTAAGCCAAGCTCCTGGAAGCCGTTCGACAGCCTGCTGAGACGTTCGCCACTTCCTCTGCCCTGACGCCGAGAGAAACTCAGGCGACATCTGCGACAATGCAAACCGCCCGATCAAGAGGAATGGCTGGACCCTCCCTCGGGCGTGGGGAGACGTTTGGCACCCTCGGACTGCTTCGCTCTCTTATCGCTCTCAGTTCCTCCACCGCGCTGATCAAGGGGCGAAAAAACGTACTGCTTTCCTTCGAAGACTACGTTGCCGGTCCGGGAAGCCAGACTGAATACTTCAACGCACTTAATTCCGCCAAGAAGGCCAATGTATCCCTCTACGCTGTCGATGTCAGAGATATGACGGCAGGTTCGACGGCAGGACGGTCTGCCCCGTTGTCATCGCTGGCTCACGAGACCGGCGGGTTGATAGGAGAAATAAGCCGCAATTTCGTCGCATGCCCCAGTACTGGTCCTACTTCCGATATCGGGCCTTATGTTAACTTTGCCAGACTTCTGCGACTGCCAGAGCCCAGGGTCGATCACAAACTGGATATTATGCCCAAACGATGGTGCCGGATAGGAAAATTTCACACACGTCTCCTATCGGCAGGGCGGCTTAGTCTCTCCTGCTCACGAAAAGTCAGGCTTGTCCATGTCCGGTACTGCGGAGGCAATCGGCGGGGGTCTGGAAGGGAGGCCGAGGCACTCGAGAATCTTTCTTATCGCCTCGGAAGAATGGATTGCGGCTAAAATCCTCATGCGGCCGCCGCAACGTCCGCATTCCAAAACGTCTAACTCAAAAACTCTTTTCATCAATTCAGCCCACGCATAATTCCGTTGATGGCAGCGGCGTGGCTTTTGAGAACTCTCGCGATGATACAGCTGTGTTCCCGCACCACAGCCGGAGTGATGAACGGACTCAGTGGCTTCGGGGCCGAAAGGAACGACGAATGGTCTCCAGCGAGCCGCGGGCGCAAAAATGCCGTGGTACCTCACGAGGTTAAACATGGGCGGCGGCACTAAGGCTGCGAGCTTTTCCACAAATTCCAGCGGCTCGAACGCCACATGTGTCGTTTCCATCACGCCAGCGGTGCCTGAGACGGTACAAGACGCGGCCATCAGGCATGATGGACAGGCGTTCCGTGGCTATTGGCGGGCGGGCAGCATAGCGACAGAGCTTTTCCAACTGGCGCCGGGCCTTGGCGGGAATGCAGACGTTCGCATGCAGGCTGACGCCGGACACCCCGGCGCAGCGCTTACCGGCTGGGACGGCAGGATTTTCCGGTTCGATCTGAGCTCCAAGCGCCGTGATGCGATTACCCGCGCGCGGGCCGGTGGCAATGCGCCCTTGCACCGATGCCCCATAGAGCTCGGCGAGCAACGGCTGATCGCGAAGCAGGGGGTCTGCTTCATCCGGCTCCGCACAGGGCCCCAGTCCGCGGCGCTCGAGCAATCGGACAATGCGGCGGGCAATGCAAGCCGTCACTCGCGCGACTTCGGCATCGCCGGGCGGGGGCAGCCTTTGAAAACGAATCCGCTGCCCCTTGTCCGAGTAGTAGACGCCGTCGAGCACCAGGCTATGAAAATGGACGTTTGTGTTTAAGGCGCCGCCGAACCGCTGCACAAACGTCACGGCACCACACTGAGCCTTCCGGATTCCACTAAAATCGCGCGCACGGCGGCGCAACGAGGCAAAAACGGCCTGTATGAAAATGTGGAGAACATCCCGCACCAGCCGCGAGTCATAAGCCAGACGATAACGCAGGGCGAATGGGAGCGAGAGCACCCACTGCCGGATTGGAACCGTTGGAAGTACCCGATCCACGAGATGCGCCGCAGTGTCGGCCATCCGGCGGCCGCCACACGATGAGCAAATAGCCCGGCCTTTGCAGGAAAAAGGAACAACACGGTCTTGTCCACAGGCATCGCAGTGCACTCTTAAGAAGCCGTGTGCCAAGACGCCACAATCCAGAAAAGAGCGCAGCTCGCGTTCGACAAATCGCGGAACCGGACGGTCGCGTTGCTGTTGCCTGGCCAGGAAAGTCTCGAGGTGCTCAGCGAGTACACAATAAATGATGCTCTCCTCGGGATTACGAGGACGGTAGCCAGCTGCAGAATCACAAACAACGAATCCGGCATCAAGTGAGACACCATCGTCGCATTCGCTTAGAAGCCTTTCAGGAGGAGGGAGGACCGAATATTGACATGCCATTTGCGCAGCAGACTTCCTGCGACTCTGGAGGCCGCAACAAATCTAACTGCCTATAATGGATTTGAGCCAGATATTTCTTTTCAGCGGTAAAAAGCGGCAGTAATACCAGATCTCAAGACTGTTGATACCACTCCCTTGCATGAAAAGGATACCCTTGGCGAAACATCGTTTGCTAACGAGGCTCGATCAACCAATGGTCCGGCTATCGGGAGATGGGGATGGCCGGAGAAGTGGTTTTGAGGGTCTTGCGTCGAAATCCTGGCCGATGGAAGCAGACAGAATGTGCAACGGACAGGGCCTTCGGGGGATCGGATTAATAAATTTCCCGAAACCAGGGAGATCGCCGAAATACTGCAGAGCAACTCGGGATCAGTCTACGCACTCTCCAGTATCGGCTCAAAGACTATGGAATCACCTCCAATATGCTCCCCGAGTCCGGTACGGATGAAGATCCTGATCAAAAGGGAACCAAGCCGGGGCCAGGATAGAAGCAACGCGCTCGATAGATGGGCCGTCATCAATGAATGCGCATTGAGACTGGGCGAGGCCAGAAGGGCCGTTAGAACCCTTATCCCGGCCTAGGGCCGGGCCCACTTGCTGCCGGCCCTTCGGGCCTGAATCACCATAAGCACGCCGGTACGCATGAATTTATGTCGTTACACATAAATTGCTTTAAGGGAGGCCCTCTCGTTGTGCACCGTGGGATCGGAATTGCGATCAAACTTCAGACCATCGCTGTCATCCGTACTCTGTCCCGAAAATAAAGCGCAGCGCGCGATATGTCGGGGTCGGGATCGGAACCCAACAAGGCCGATGCCGATCACGACCCCGATACCGATTCCGATGCCGACCCCGCGCATTTTCATGCCATTGGGTGTGCGCCTCGCCCATGAGGGACTGTTCCGGAAGCGCGCGGCTATCCCCAACACAGCCGCGGAGATCAGGTAGAGTTGGTGCGATCCTGGAGTTCTTCCGCAACTTCGAGCAAAGCACTCTGAGATTTGGGAAAGCGTCGAGCGGGTTTGGTTGGGCCAACGCGCCCGTACGAGGTCATTTGTCGCGCAGTAAGTCGGAGAGGTCGAGAACTTTGTACAGCCGCTCGCGGGCCCCTTCGGTCATGTCGGGTTTGGGAAGCTGGCGATAAAGCTTCACGGTCTTGCCTAAAGTATCTACCACCACCCGGCATTTGTCGCAGCCAGCCATGTGGCGCCGGATCTGAGCGCACAGCTCGGCCGAGGCCTCGCCATCGAGGTAATCCGATAATCCGTCCAACAGATCGTGACAATTCTCGTGGATCACAGCAATTACCCTCGGCTCGCCGGTGCTTCGGATGCCAGATAGGCCGATAATCGCTCTCGCAGCCACAATCGAGCGCGATGCAGGCGCGTTTTGACCACTTCAATCTTCACTCCCAGCGCCTCGGCAGTTTCCTCAGTGGAGAGCTCTTCCAATTCTCGCATCACAAACACTGCCCGCAGCTTCTCGGGCAGTTCCTGGATGGCCACCTCCATCTGCGCGCGGAGTTCGGCCCTTTCCAGCTCTTGTTCGGGCAGCCGGCTCCAGTCGAACAACTGCTGCGGAACGGGAGTGCCATCCTCCGGCTCACTGGCCTCCTCTACAGGCAAAAACTCGGGCTTCGGGCGGCGCAGGTGCACCAAAGCGGCGTTGTATGCGATACGGTAGAGCCAGGTGCGCAGTTCTGCACGGCCATCGAAGCGATGTATACCCTTGAACGCATTGAGGAAGGTCTCCTGCATGACGTCCTCGGCTTCGGCCTCATTGCGCATGAGCCGCAGCACCAGCCGGTAGACTCCGGGAGCGTGCCGCCGGATGCAGTCGTCGCATGCTGTCCGGTCGCCGGCACGGATGCGCTCAAGAAGCACTCGGTCTTCTTCTTTCTCACTCATAAAGTTAGATGCGCCTCCTCCTGCAAAGGTGGCACGCGAATTTTAGGTGAACCGGCGGCTTTTGTCACCTTTTCCGTGCCGATGCATCTAATCGGACGACCAAGGAGACCAATAGATGGAAACGGGAGGAAGGACCATGCAAACCAAGCTTGGCTTGACCGTGAGATTGAACGCCGAATTCGGCACTGCGCTAACACAGGTTACTGAGGCTCTGAAGTCCGAGGGCTTCGGCGTGCTGACCGAGATCGACGTAAAGGAAACTATGAAGAAAAAACTGGGTGAAGATTACAGCCCCTTCAAAATCCTTGGTGCCTGCAATCCGATCCTGGCGCATCGCGCTCTGACGATCGCACCGGAAGTCGGCCTTCTGCTCCCCTGCAATGTCGTTGTCAGGCAGCTGGAGGAGGGTAAAACTGAAGTGTCCCTGGTGGATCCGCTGGAGATGCTGGGTTTTGTAGGTAGACCTGAACTGCAGCCGGTGGCGCAGGAAGCGAGAGTCAAGATGGAACGCGTCGCGGCCACGCTGCAGGCGAGAACAGTAGGAGAGAGAGCAAAATGAACGAACCGATCCACGTAAACGACGATACCTTTGAAGGTGCCGTGTTGAAATCTTCCTTGCCGGCGCTGGTGGACTTCTGGGCGCCGTGGTGTGCCCCTTGCCGCATGCTGGCTCCCAGTTTGGACAAAATCGCTCAGGAATACGCCGGGCGGCTGGTGGTAGCAAAGGTCAACACCGACCAGAATCCAAGGTGCGCAGCGCGCTATCGCATCAGCGGCATTCCAACCCTGTTGTTTGTCTCGGGCGGCCAGATCGTCCACGAGCAGGTTGGAGCCTTGTCCTACGCATCGCTCAGGCACATCGTCGACCAGTTGCTGAGCGTGGCCAAACCGGTCGACGGTGTAGCCAGCTAGCGGCACAAGGAGTCGTACATGCCTATCTATGAATTTGAGTGCCTCGAGTGCGGCGTGGAATTCGAAAAGTTAGTGAGGAAAGCAGGGGCGGTTTCAGAGGTTGCCTGTCCGGTGTGCGACAGCCGCAGGATAGACGAAAAGATATCGACTTTCGCATCGTTTGTTAAGGGCAGCTCAGCCGGCCCGTCCGGCGCCTGTGCGCCCAGCGGCGGCTGAAGCTGGAATTGATCAGATCGGCCGTGTGCCGATCGTAAGACGCGTTCCTGAATAATCGAGAGGCTTTATCCCATGGAAATGATGATTGATTTTCCCGGGGGCGCCCGCGTAAACGCTCACTTCGGGACGTTCACCGTCTGTACCGACCAGCCTTCCAATGTCGGCGGCGACGGCTCTGCACCCACCCCCTTCGACATTTTTCTGGCATCGCTCGGCACTTGCGCCGGCTTTTATGTGCTGAGCTTCTGCCGCGAGCGCAATCTCCCCGCGGAGGGTATCCGGCTGAATCAGCGTGTTCGGATCGACCCGAAGACAAAACTGGCCGAGAGCATCTCCCTGGATATTCAGCTCCCACCGGGTTTCCCGGACAAATACAGGGCAGCGGTGATCCGCGCGGCCGAGCAGTGTAAGGTTAAAAAGCACTTCGAGCACCCGCCCGAGATCGACGTGAAGACGTCGACCGCGGAAACCGTGACTGCCTGAGATCCTGGAAATTCACTGCTGATTAGCCACAGAAAAGGACAACACAAAGGCACAAAGGGCACGAAGAATCACGAAGCATCAAGGGATGTGATTCTTCGGTTGACGGCCGTCTCCATTTGCATGTATAATAGTTTCTAATTATAGAAACTTTACAACTTGGTGACTGATTATGACCAATAAACAAGCAGCAAGAAAGATTTTCGAGATGCAATGCCAGATCTGCAAGGCGATGGCCCATCCAATGCGGCTGGAGATCGTCGACCTCCTCAACAGGAAAGACATGTCCGCGGCGGACCTGATCGAGCAGCTGGAGACCTCCAAGGCGAACCTGTCCAAGCACATGACCATCCTCCTCCAGGCCGGGATCGTCGATGCGACGCGGGACGGGCGCCAGGTTTCGTACCACCTCACGTACCCTGAAATCCATGAGGCCTGCAGGATCATGCGGTCGATTCTGTATCGAAGGCTGAAGCAGGGCGAGAAGCTGGCCTCAGCCATCGGCTCGCCGAGGCGCTTATAGACTCGATTCACACACCAGTCTCGTGCCGGATAACACCATGAAAAACATGCCCCAGGCAAAAACTCTGACACTGGCCCTGTTCGCTCTTCTCCTGTCCGCCGCCCCGCTCTCCGCACAGGAGAAGCTCACGCTGGAGCAGGCGGTTCAAAGGGCGCTCCAGAGCAATCCCGAACTCGCGATCGACGCGCCCGCGCGCGAAGCGGCAAACTCCGAACTGGCCGCCAGCCGGGCCGGATACCTTCCCCGACTGGACGTGGAGCAGTCCGTGCTGGGCGGAAACAATCCTGTCTACGTGTTCGGCACGCTGCTGACCCAGCGGCACTTCACCGCCGACAACTTTGCCCTCCCATCCCTGAACACGCCCGATGCACTCGGAAACCTTCAGACTCGTGTCTTGGCCCAGCAGAACATCTGGGACTTCGGGCGCACGCGCCAGCGCATGGAGGCAGCACGCCTTGGGATTGAAATGACAGATCGGGGCCACGAGGACCATCTGCGGCAGACCCTTCTTGCAGTGATCGAGGCCTATTACTCCGTTTCGCTAGCGCGCGAAGCCCTGGAGGCTGCCGAGGCGGCTTTGCAGTCCTCCGAGGCCATCGTGAAGCAGGCCCAGTCTCGCGTGGAGGTCGGCCTTGCCGTCGAGGCCGACCTGCTGCGCAGCCAGGTTTATCTGGCATCGGCGCGACAGCAGGACATCCAGGCGCGCGGCCAGAGCGAATTCGCCCGTGCGGCACTCAATCGCCTTATGGGCAACGCACTCGACAATGCGTTCGGGGAGACCGCCTCCCTCACACCCGCAACCTACACGCTTCCCGCCGAGGAAGCTCTTCTGGCCGAGCTGTGCAAGCGCCGTCCGGACTGCCAGCGTCTGCAGGCCGAGGTACGGCAGGCCGAGCTGGAGGTTCACGGCAGGCAAACTCAGTTTCTCCCAACCCTGGGAGCTTTCGCGGCGTGGGAGGCAAATAATCCGTCCTTCAAGGAGGCCGGCGGAAACAACTGGACGGCGGGCCTGAGCCTGCGCTGGAACTTGTTCGCGGGCGGCAGTGACTCGGCCATGCTTCAGGCGGCGCGTCACCGCCTGGAGCAGAAACAGCGCCAGCTGAAGGCCATGGAATCGGTCATGGCACTCGAGGTGCACAAAGCTCTCATCCAGGTTCGATCGGCCGAACAGCAAGTCCAGGCGATGCAGGCAGCCGAAGCCCAGAGCCAGGAAGGCCTGCGCATCCTCAAAAATCGGTATGAGGCAGGACTTGCCACCATGACCGACCTGCTCTCCGCGGAAGCGGCCCGCAGCGCGGCGCGCAGCGCTCTCGCCGAGGCGATCTACCGACACCGTTTCAGCTTCGCGCAGCTGGAGTATGCATCCGGGATCCTGAGCCCGAACTCCGCAGCCATGAGGTAATAGCGCAATCATCATCCCAGATCCAATGGAGTGAGTAAGACATGCGAACCATCCATTTAGCTCTTCCAATTGTGGCAGGCGCTCTCCTGCTGGCAGCCTGCGGCGAATCGCCCAAACCGGCCACTGCGCCGAAATCGGTCCAGGTGGGAGTCATCACGGCACGGAGCGAATCCGTGGCGGCCATCGTGGAAGCACCCGGAACCGTGCAGCCGCGTGATCGAGTCGTGCTCTCCTCGCAGATCAACGGATTCGTCCGGGAAGTAAGAGTCCGCGCGGGAGATACCGTGGCAGCGGGACACGTCCTCGTTACCCTCGATGCCAGAGATGCCGAGAGCCAGAAAGCCATGGCACAGGCATCCATTGAAGAGGCTCAGGCAGCCCTGGCTGAAGCACGAAAGGGGGCCCAGATGGCGCAGAGCATGCGGATTGCCGCTAAGGCTTCTGCGGACCTGGCCGTCGGAACCTACGCGCGCTATCAGAAACTCTATGAAGCGCGCTCCGTCTCCCCGCAAGAACTGGACGAGGTGCGCGCGCGCCGGGATGGCGCCGCAGCGGATCTGGCTGTGAAAGAAGCCATGGTGGCGGCGGCCGAAGACCGCCTCCGCCAGGTCGAAGCCAGGATTTCGCAAGCCAATGCTCAATCGCGCCGGGCGGACGTGTATGTCAGCTGGACAGTGGTGAAGGCGCCGTCCTCCGGTAGGATCGTCGAGCGCAACGTCGATCCCGGAAGTGCAATCTTCCCAGGCAGCCCGTTGATCACCCTCGAATCCACATCCAGGCCGCAGATACTGGCGAGTCTCCCCACGACGGATTCGGGCCGTCTGCGCAACGGCCTCGAGGTTCGGGTTCGGATTCCGGATCAGCCGCAGACGCTGGTGCAGGGACGCGTTTCGGAAATCACTCCTCTCTCTACCCCCGGAAGCCATACGGTTCAGTTCAAGGTAGATCTTCCGTCGGACTTTTCTGCGGTGTCGGGCACCTTTGTTAAGGTGGAGATCTCAGTGGGGACTCGGCAGGCGCTTCTGGTTCCCGTCCAGGCAATCAGGGAAGCCGGGCAATTGACGGGAGTCTTCGTCGCCGATGTCTCGGCGAAGGCCCGCTTCCGGCTCGTCAAGGCTACAGCCTACGATCCCGACAGAGTGGAGCTTCTCGCGGGAATCGAGCCGGGCGAAAGGATCATCGCAAAACTCACCGACCAGATAACCGATGGTGTTCTCCTGGAGATCCGCCCATGAGCAGACCCCAGCTTGCAGGCAGACTCGCTCACGCTTTTATCCATTCGAAGCTCACCCCCCTCATCCTGATCGCTTCGATCGCCATGGGCACGGCTGCCGTGGTGCTCCTGCCCAGGGAAGAGGAGCCGCAGATCATCGTTCCCATGATCGATATCTTCGTGGCCCTGCCCGGCGCTTCGGCAAAGGAAGTTGAAACCCGCATTACGCGCCCGATGGAGCGCCTGCTCTGGGAAATCCCCGGAGTGGAGTACATTTACAGCACCTCGAGCCCCGGCGCATCCATGGCGATCGTGCGTTTCTACGTCGGCGAAGACGAAGAAAAAAGTATCGTGCGGCTGAACCAGAAGATGTTCGCCAACTTCGACCTCATCCCTCCCGGCGCTTCTCCGCCGCTGATCAAACCGCGCTCCATCGACGATGTTCCCTTTCTGGCGCTGACCTTGTGGAGCAACCACATAGACGGCTATCAGATCCGGCGCGTCGCCGCTGAACTGCGCAACGAGTTGCAGAAGATACCGGACATCTCCGCCACACAGATCATTGGCGGTCAGAGGCGTCAGCTACTGGTGGAACTCAACCCGGCCCAGATGGCAGCCTTCGGCATCAGCGCCTCTCAGGTTCGCGGGATGCTGCAGATGGAAAATCGTGAGGCCGACGCGGGCACGCTGACCACCGGCAACGAAGCAATCGCGGTTCACCTGAACGGCTTCCTGCGCTCAGTCGAGGAACTGGCCAGTCTGGTGGTGGGCATCCATAACAACCTTCCAGTGTATCTGCGAGACATTGCCCGGATCAAAGATGGACCCGAAGAGCCCAAGGACTATGTCCTGTTCACGCCCGGACCGGCTGCCGCAACCAAGGGGATTCGTCTCGAGCCGGAGAGCTTTCAGCCGGTCGCTGCATTGCAGGCTTCCGTTGAGCCCGCGCGATTCGCAACAAGCGACCTGAACCCGGCGGTGACGATCTCGTTTGCCAAGCGCAAGGGAAAGAACGCCGTCGTACTTTCGGAAGAAGTGCTGAAGAGAGCCGAGGCGTTCCGCGCGAGATACTTTCCTTCCACGCTGCAGATGACCATCACTCGCAACTACGGTGAGACCGCATCGGAAAAATCGAACGAACTCCTGCTGCACATGATGATTGCGGTCATTTCAGTCACCCTGCTGATCTGGCTGATCCTCGGTTTCCGTGAGGCTGGAGTTGTGGCTGTAGCGATCCCTGTCACTTTGGCCCTGACGCTCGTCGTCTTCCTACTTTACGGGTACACGCTGAACCGCATCACACTATTCGCCCTTATCTTTTCCATCGGTATTCTGGTGGATGACGCCATTGTCGTAATCGAAAACATCGTGCGGCACAAGCGCATGCCGCAAAACCGCGATCGGCGGTTCGCCGATGTCGCCGTCGAGGCGGTCGACGAGGTGGGCAACCCGACTATCCTGGCAACCTTCACGGTGATCGCTGCAATCCTGCCCATGGCTATGGTGCGCGGACTCATGGGACCTTACATGCGCCCCATTCCCATAGGCGCATCCGCGGCGATGATCTTTTCGCTACTGGTCGCATTCGTCATCACCCCCTGGGCGGCGCTGCGGCTTCTCCGGGGCGCGGGGGGCTCCCATCACGAAGCCGCCGATGGCGAAGACTGGGGCACTCGCCTTTACCGCAAGTTCATGGGGCGGCTCCTTTCCCACACCAGGAACCAGTGGGGATTTCTGGCGCTCGTCTCCACCCTTCTCCTGGGTTCGATGAGTCTCGTCTACTTCCGCTTCGTTGTCGTTAAGATGCTCCCGTTCGACAATAAGAGCGAGTTCCAGGTCATCATCGATATGCCCGAGGGGACCAGTCTCGAAAAAACGGCCGCGGTCACGCGCGCTCTCGCCGTGCAGCTTACCCAGATACCCGAGATCACGGATCTGGAGTCTTATATCGGTACCGCATCACCGTTTAACTTCAATGGCCTCGTGCGCCACTACTACATGCGCAGAGGGGAAAACGTCGCAGATATTCAGGTGAACCTCACGCCTAAGGGTGATCGCTCCGCACAGAGCCATGCGATTGCGAGAAGGGCGAGAGCCCTGCTGCAGCCGACGGCACAGCAGTACGGAGCGCGCATCAAAGTCGCCGAGGTTCCTCCCGGGCCTCCAGTGTTACAGACTATGGTAGCTGAAGTCTATGGCCCTAACTACGACCGTCAGATCGGGCTCGCCAGGGAGATCCGGGATACCCTGGACAAGACTCCTGGCGTGGTCGATGTCGACTGGTACGTCGAGGATCCACAGCCTGAGATGCTCTTCCGTGTGGATCGCCTGAAAGCGTCCGTGGCGGGTGTATCCCTGGAAGAGATACAGCACACTGTGCAGCTTGGGCTCAACGGTGTGGAGGCAGGCCTGGCGCATCTCCCGCGCGAGGCCGAGGATGTGCCCCTGGAGCTGCGCCTGCCTCTGGCAGAACGCAGCCGAATCGAGGATCTCGACAACCTGCGCGTAGCTTCATCCACAGGCAAGCTGGTGCCGCTGGCTGAACTGGGAGCCTGGGAAAGATCCGTCCGCGAGACCAGTATCTATCATAAGAATCTCATGCCGGTGGTCTATGTCACTGCCGATGTGGCCGGAAGCGAAGAAAGCCCGGTCTACCCAATCCTGCGGCTGGATTCGGAACTGAAATCAAAGCCCCTTCCCGAAGGCTATCACCTCGAAACCTACACCGCGCGCCAGCCGTCAGACAGCGACAAGCTGGCAATGAAGTGGGACGGCGAGTGGCACATAACGTATGAGGTATTCCGGGATCTGGGTCTTGCGTTCGCCGCGGTTCTCGTTTTGATATACATCCTTGTGGTCGCCTGGTTCCAAAGCTTCAAGACTCCCCTGGTCATTATGGCGGCGATTCCCTTCTCCCTGGTGGGTATTCTGCCGGGACACTGGGCCATGGGCGCCTTTTTCACGGCGACCTCGATGATCGGATTCATCGCCGGCGCAGGCATCGTGGTCCGGAACTCGATCATCCTGGTGGACTTCATCGAGCTGCGGCTCGGAATGGGTGAACCCCTGGAGCAAGCTGTGGTGGACGCGGGTGCCGTGCGCTTTCGGCCAATGATGCTGACAGCCGCCGCAGTAGTCGTCGGATCGGCCGTAATCCTGTTCGATCCAATCTTCCAGGGTCTGGCTATTTCGCTCATGGCCGGGGAAGTCGCTTCGCTTCTCCTCAGCCGTATGACAGTCCCAGTGCTTTTTTACATGATGCGCCGGCGGGAGCTTCGGCGGAAATCCTCGCCGCGGACTCTTCCCGCGGGTCAGCCCGGAGGTTAGTCATGACAGCGTTCATATTTCCACCCAGCAAGATTCTGGTACCGACGGATCTGAGCGTGACTTCCGCTCCCGCACTCCACTTTGCCCGGGTTCTGCACGAGCAGTTCGGGGGCGCCATCTACGTGCTGCATGCTCAGCACTTCGATCTGCCTCCTTACTTTTCGAGTGGGCAGCTGCAAAATCTCTCCCGCGAGTTGAAGAAATCCATAAAGGTCGCGACCGAATACCTGCGCAAGGAGAGTGCTGCCGCCCTCGGATTCGAGCCGGAGGTTTCCGTAGTCTCGGATCCTCCCGTCAAAGCGATTCTTCAGGCCTCCGAAGCCTTGGCTGCGGATTTGATCATCATGGGCACTCACGGACGCCGGGGCGCCGATCGCTTCTGGCTCGGCTCTGTTGCCGAGAGAATCCTGCACGAGAGCACAAGGCCCGTTCTGGCCGTACGCCAGGGAATGGCCGCCGCACCGCTACAACACATCCTGTGCCCCGTGAGCTTCAGCGGCGTGGGCCGGGAGGCGCTCGAGTATGCAACCGCTATTGCCGAAGCGGGCAAACTGCAACTCACGGTGCTTCACTCCGTAGAGGAGGGAGATAAGCCGCTGGACTGCTCGCTTGTACCCGACGACGTGCGCGGACGGTGCAGCGTTGAAGAGCTCACCTACCACGGTGATGCGGCAGGCTCGATCCTCACGGCGGCAAGGGAGATCAAGCCCGACATGATTGTCATGGGCGCAGAACGAAAGTCCTCGGTGTTCGGAGGTTTCTTCAGCACCACAACCGAACGGGTGATGCAGTGGGCGGAGGCACCGCTGCTCGTCGTGCCCCGCTCGGCAAGCAATCAATAGAAAGGGATTCAAGAAACCGGGGGTTTCCAGATCCCCGCAACAAACAACCCGGGTTCAACGGTAACGCAAAACGAAAACTGGATCGGAGATCAAGCATGAGCATAGAAAGATGGATACGATTAATCGCCGGGTCCTTCGTCCTAATCAGCCTGGCACTCGCCCATTGGGTGAATCCGAACTGGCTCTGGTTCACCGCATTTGTGGGAGCAAACCTCTTCCAGTCGGCGCTCACGCGGTGGTGCCTGATGGAGGACATCCTTCGGAAACTTGGTGTCGGAAAGGGACTTTCCTCTGAGACATCCAAAGCGGCATGACCGATCTCACACTAATGCGTTAGTCGTGCAAAGGCTGGTAGCGGTGCTTACCCGCCACTCCCCGCACGGGACCGGGCATTCATGCAGTTGTAACCCGCTGTCGTCAACTTTTTTGCTGTTGTATTGTTGCGGCTTAGTGGGATGTTCGCCGGTATGCTTCTCTGCGATGCTTGACCCGGTAGATCAGCACCATGCGAGACTTATCATTCACCTCGTACAGAATTCTGTAGCTGCCGACCCTGATGCGATATCCACCAGTGCCGGTGAGCTTCTGCACTCCAAAAGGTCGAGGATCATCAGCCAAGTGGCTAAGACGGAGCGCAATTCTCCTGACTTCCTGCTCCGGCAATAAATCGAGGTCTCGTTGAGCGGATGGTCTAACGACGATCTCGTATGCCACGTTTCTCCAAGTATTCGTTCAAAGTCAGGCTCTTTCCATGGACCTTTTTTGCCGCCTTCAGATCGTCACGATCTTCAAGAAGTTCGACCAAATCGCCAAAAGCGGGATTCTTCTTAAGACTGTTCCACTCCGCAAGTGGAATGCGAACTTCGGTCCTGGTTTTTGTTAGCATGCGATCGCCTTCCGTTGAACGACAACTATCGGTCTGCTCTAGAATACCACGCGGATCTGCGCACCAATCCTGGAAACTTCACCTGCAAAGCGCGCTACCGATGCAGTTTCGTTAAGGAAGGAGGCAATGATATGGATTACGATCCTGTCAAGGTCGATGAGCTTGTGCTTGCTTTACTGCATTTGACCTCCTTCCAGGACCGTGGAGTAACCCGCGCCTGGAAGGGGCACGATTGGGATGCATTGAATCGGCTCCATGAAACGGGGCTCATCAGCGATCCCAAGTCAAAGGCTAAGTCTGTTGTGCTGACTGAAGATGGCATTCGCTTGTCTGAGAGGTTATTCAAAAAGTACTGTGGAAGGTCCAAATAAGCGCCAAGGGGCACATCGAGTTATCTTTTTTACGGCTTATACAAGAAAAAGGTTGGCGTCAGGTCTGCAAGATCCAAATTACGATCTCTGCCGATTTTCGGTGGCTGGCAAAAAGCTAAAATGCAGATTTTGTGAATCTGACACCGACCGGTTTTAGAGCTCGAATCTGGTGGAACCTCGCGGACCTTTCCTCTTTCGAAGCAGGTCTGAGTGTGGTGGGTCGAAGTGCGCGAGAAATTGGAGGAAGCCTGCCAGATCAAGCTTTGGAATGTTGCGGGCACGCCGGAGCGCCAAAATATCTTGTTCGCTCGTCGGAAGATCAGAGTCCAGGTTCAGCATTTCCGAGCTGCCTTTGGATTTCATCATATCTATCGACCATTCCCTGCTTTTCAAAGTACCTCTTTATTTCCTCCCGATCAACGCCGGGCAAAGCCAGGAGAAATTGAATGTCGGACATCTCCTGAAATGTTCGTGAGGGATCGTTTTTCATCGCCTGGATTTTCATCGCCGCCAGATGCTCTGGCTTGGGTACTGGAATGGAGACGCCTTCCAGCAACAGCCGCCTCTGTGCCGAATCGAAAAGCAGACGGCTGGTCTCGCCGGCAATGTAAATGAAATCCAGTCTTCCCATCACCGGGTCCGCATGCGAATGGTTCGAATAGCCGGAAGAGAGATATAGTGTCTTGTATCCGAGGGACTCCAAAAAGGTCACCAGCTTCGGCTGCACTTCCGCGTCAACCACGAAATCGAGATCGAGAGTGGCTCGCGTCAGCCCATACGCATGAAGTCCAAAGGCGCCGGCAACCGCATAGAGAACTCTCTGCTCCTCGAAAAACGAAGCAACCATGCGCAAAACCTTGGCGAAGTCCAATAAAGCCTCCGGCGATCAGATCCTGATCGGGCCCGGTGCAGGCGCAGGAGGTATGGGCAGCACATCCTCGAACATCATGTGAAAAGCAACTACGCCGGCGCAAAATGAGGGACCAATGACTACTCCGACGATCCAGCCGATGATGGGAATCAGCGCGAGCCGGAACGGGCGCGCGTCGAGTCCGGCCGCGAGGTCGAAGACGGTTCGCGCACCCTCACTGACGCAGCGCACGATGATCTCGTCCATCACCGCCGTGCGGACGATCATCGGCCACGCCAGGGTTCGGCCGCGCGGAAGCGAATGGACGATCGCTTCACCCCGCTCCCCAGCCAGTCGGCGGGCATGTGGATCGCAGAACAGCGCATCGGGCCGCTCGGATTCGAACGCGCGGTACATCGCCACCCACAGCGCGGTATCGGATATGTTGCGAATCGGTGCGTTCATCGCCATGTCATGAAGCAGGTCATGGGTGGATCTCGCGCGAAGGCACTTTTGAAACGAGATTTTCGGTCGCAGCGCACGGCCCATTCGGCGGTCGCATTATATCATCCCTTCGCATGACGAGAAGCACCGTCGCAGCAACCGATTTGCCTCCAATTCACAAGGATCCTTGCGATCGTTTCATCATTGCCACCGCAAAGCTTCACCACATGCCCATCGTCACTGGCGATCCTCGATTCCACGTTTACGGAATCGAAGTCCTATCCTGACTTGCCCTGCCTTCTCGCGGGATCCATAGTCGACATAGATCTTCTTCACGTGGCCTGCGACTTTGGCATAAACGTTGATTTCCTCAAACGGCCGGAATTCCGCTGAAGTTTTAAAATCCTTGCCAAGTCTTGCCGAGCCGCCTTCACAACACCCACCTGGAGAGCATCCGAAGGACGAGGCTTCCTCTTGGAGCGGACGCCTGCCGTACAGAACAGAATGAAAGAACAACGCGATGACACAAAGATCACGAAGATTGTTGTAATATCAGGGGACCTTTGAGCAGGGAGAGCAGGCATGAGACTGGACGAATTCAAAATGGAGCGCCTCCAATCCACCTGGGAAAACCGTGTGAAATACAACCTTTCGGAGAGCAGCGTCCACCCGATGTCCACGCGCGAACTGATATCCGATCCCGATTTTCTCAAGGAACTGCTGGAAACTCCGCTGATTTACAATCAAAGCAACGGAACGGAAGAGTTGCGCTCGGCCATCGCAGCTTGTTACTCCGGCGCCACGCTGGACCAAGTCGAAGTAACCAACGGGGGCAGCGAGGCGAATTTTATCACAGTGTATTCCATGCTCGATCCCGGCGACGAAGTCATTATCATTCTTCCCAACTATCAGCAGATCTGGGGATTGACGCGGAGCCTGGGGATGAACGTCAAGGAGGTGCACTTGCGGGAGGACCGCAATTGGGCCCCGGACTTGGATGAACTCGAATCAACCGCGACGGCCAGCACCAAAATGATCGTCGTCTGCAATCCAAACAACCCGACAGGCGCGATTCTCACGGAACAGGAAATGGATGCGATTGTCCGCACGGCGGCGCGCAGCGGGGCGTGGATACTCGCCGACGAGATTTACCAGGGATCGGAGAGGAACGGCAAGACAACACCGTCTTTCTGGGGGAGATATGATCGCGTGATCGTCACAAACGGCCTGTCGAAGGCTTTTGGGCTTCCGGGATTGCGCATCGGCTGGATCGTCGCCCCAAGTAAAATCGTTGCCAAAATGTGGTCCTATCATGACTACACAACGATCGCACCGGGAACCCTGAGCGACATGCTGGCCCGCGTCGCGCTCTCCGCCGGCGGCCGCACGCGCTGTTTCGAGCGTACCCGGAAAATCTGCAGGAACAACTTCCCGTTGTTCCAGGACTGGATCCTCAGCCATGGGTCGACGTTCCGAATGGTCGAACCCAAAGCCGGCGCCATCGCCTACGTGCGCTACGATCTCCCCATAAACTCCACCCGGCTCATGGAACGCTTGCTTCATGAGATGAGTGTGCTTGTCGTTCCCGGGGACCATTTTGGCATGGACCATTTCCTGCGGATTGGCTACGGTCCCCAGCCCGAATACTTGCGTCAGGCGCTCGAGCTTGTCAACAAGGTGCTGGAAACTACAACACACGCGGAATCTCACCGGTAGGTCCGCGCTCAAGTGCGGGTTAAGCGATGACCCAAGAACCACGAATTCTCAACCTCGCTCTCATCGGTTTTGGTCATGTCGGGCGCGCGTTCGCTCGGCTGCTGCTCGATCGCCGTGCCTGGCTCCTGAGGGAGTTCGGCCTGGAATGGAAGATCACCGGGATCGCCACGAAGGGCCACGGCATGTGCATCGATCCGAACGGACTCGCCATCAGCAGAATCCTCCGGTCCTGGAAGCGCGGTTCCCACCTTGATAGATATCACAACGGACCGGCCTGTTCTTCGACGACGGACTTCGTTCGCCAGTGCGGCGCGGATGTTCTCTTCGAGATGAGCATTCTCGATCTCAGCGGGGAGCCGGCCGCAACCTACATCCGCGAGGCTTTACGAGCCGGACTTCACGTAGTCACCACCAATAAAGGACCGGCTGCAACGCACTTCCGCCAACTGACACGCCTGGCCCGGTTGCGCGCCGTACGGTTTCTTTATGAAGGCACGGTGATGGATGGGGCGCCGATTTTCAACCTCGTGCGCCAGACACTGCCCGCGACGAGGATCCGATCCCTGCGCGGCATACTCAACAGCACGACGAATTACATCCTCACCCAAATGGAGCAGGGAGCACCTTTCGAAGGCGCGCTGCGCTATGCACAGGACCGTGGCATTGCCGAAGCCGATCCCAGTCTGGACCTGGATGGGTGGGATGCAGCCGCGAAGCTTTCGCTCCTGATCCAAGCCATGATGGGCGGGCATGTCAAACCGACGGAGATTCAGCGTACGGGAATATCCGAGGAAACCGGGCGGCTGGTGCGTGCAGCCGTCCGCCGCGACCGCCGGATTCGTATGGTGGCGCGCGCCTATCGCCAGGGAGGCCGCGTCGTCGGCAAGGTGGAACCCGAAGAGCTAGAGATATTCGATCCCCTGGCGGCGATCCGAGGCCTGAGCAACATCCTGATACTCAACACCGACACCATGAAAGAGCTGGCAATCATCGAGAACAACCCCAGCGTCGAGCAGACTGCCTTCGCCTTATTCAGCGACCTGGTGACGCTTCTCCGTCGGCCGCAGGCCTGATCACAAATGACGAATGACGAGTGACGAATGACGAATAAAGACCGGGCACATGTATTAATTGTTCATCAGTTGTCATCGGGGCATAGTCATCAGCCTCTGGGCTTGTGGCGTAAGTAAACTAAGTCTGGTGCACCAAATATGAGGAAATCACGAAGATTACTGAAAGACACCAATCGGACGCCGGATCCCCGTCTTGCTTTTCATTCGTCATTCGTCATTCCACATTCGTCATTCGTTAGACGCCCCAAGCACCGCTCAGGTGGATGTTGGTGCCGTTGACGTAACGCGCATCGTCGGAGAGGAGATAACAGACTGTGGAAGCGGCATCCTCCGGTCTCCCGACGTAGCCGGCTGGGATGTTTCTGACCATCTTCGACATCTCATCCAGCGGCACGCTCCCCGTCTCGATGAATCCCGGTGATATGGAGTTCACGGTGATGCCGTGCGGGGCCAATATCTTCGCCAGCGTGCGGGTGAGGATGAGCACACCTACCTTCGCGATGTAGTGGGCCGTAATATAGGGCTGCCCGATGTGCTGGTCGGCGTTGGCCATGCTGAAGTTGACAATTCTTCCCCACTTACGCTCGATCATTCCACTGGCCACCGTGCGACTCAGATAGAAGATAGGGTGCAGGTTGTTATCGAACATGGCATGCCAGCCCTCGATGCTCTCCTCCATCAGATGAATTCGATGGTAGGGGCCGGCGCAGTTGATGAGAGCATCGATTCTTCCGAACTCAGAGACTACCCGCCGGGCAAGCTCCTCGGCGACCTTGGGATCGGAGACGTCTGCGCGCACGCACATGGCCCTGGCGCCAGTCGCGCGCAAGTCGCACTCGAGAGACGCTGCATCGCTCTCGCTCTTCCGATAGTTGGCGGCGACCCCCCAGCCGCGTTGAGCGAGCGCAACAGCCACGGCACGCCCGATGCCGCGTACCCCTCCCGTAATCAGGGCAACTCTGTTCTCCTGAACCCGGCTTTGCATGGTGCCCTCGTCGGGGTCGTGTCTGCAAAATTCAATTTTCCGGGTGGTCTAAATCATCGACGGGAGGCAATCCACGGAAAATTGAATTTTGCGGACAGGACCCCTTAGGCTTTTTGAGTGCTGACTATCGTTGCCTTGGTGGTATAGAGGTACCGCTTAATTTTCTTCGTCGTTGTTTTCTCGAATTCTTCGTGGCGTATAGTCAGCCGGGAAACTCGTTTGAACGGCGCCAGATTCTGACACCGTTCCTTCACTTCCTTCTGCAGGATCTCCTCAACGCGCGCGCTATCGACCGCACCCATCTTCTCCAATCCCTGGCTGATGAAATACTCCGTGTTGGGAACGACGATGGCCTGGACCTCCACTTCCAGGTTCGGATCGCTATGATCTTCCCCCCAAACAAGGCATTCCAGGATATAGGGAGACTTCATGAGTTCCGCCTCCACCTCCTCCGGGTAGACCTTCTTTCCTCCTGGAGTTACGATCACCGCCTTCTTGCGCCCCTTGATGTGCAGAAACCCGTCCTCATCAATATATCCGAGATCTCCGGTGTGGAGCCACCCCTCTTCCAGGGCCTCCCGGGTAGCCTCTGGATTGTTGTAATAACCCCTCATGATGTTGGGCCCCTTGGCGAGCACCTCGCCATCCTCGGCGATTCTCACCTCAACGCTCGGCAGAGGAAGGCCTGCGGCATCGTCCTTGAAAGCAAGGTCGCGGTTCACCGCGATGATGGGCGCTGCTTCCGTCAGGCCATATCCCTGCAGAAAAGTGAAGCCCAGTTCCCGGAACCCTCTCGCGACCTCGGGATCAACCGCGGCACCGCCAGAGATCATTATGCGGCAGCATCCTCCGAACCTCTTATGAACCTTAGCAAAGATCTTGCGGCGGATCTGCTTGCGCAAGACCTTTTCCGAAAAGCTGGCCACTTTCTTTGCAGCGTTTACCTTCCACATGCCGCTTTCTGCCATCGCCTCTTCGATCTTCTTGTAGATGGCGTGCCACAGCAAAGGAACGCCCAGCATTGCAGTGGATTTGGTTTCGGCCATGTTTTCGACAATCCGGCGGAGGTTTTCGGCATATGAGATGAGAGAGCCGCCGAAAATAGCCAGCAGGAATCCGTCCGTGCACTCGTAGCTGTGGTGCATCGGAAGAACCGAAAGGAACCTGTCCTCCGTGCGCAGATCCACCCATTTCAGAGCATCCATTATGTTGGTCGCCACGTTTTCGTGAGTGAGCATGACGCCCTTGGAATTACCCATTGTGCCGGAGGTGAAAAGGATGGAAAGGAGATGGTCGGGCGTCACGCGGCGTTCATCGAAATCGTTTTTCCCCGCGGCGATCCGCCTGCGGCCCATAGTCCTCAACTGCTCAAAACCCAGGACGCCGTCCTTCTCTTCCGCCTCATCCATGTTGATCAGGGTGGACAGGTGTGAAACCTTGCGCTGGATCTCCGGGATCATATCGATGTGCTTATTGTCCGCAATGATGGCCTGGGCGCCCGAGAGATAGAGAATGTGATATACCTCGGTCTCCCGCAGATCCCTGTCGATCGGAACGCAGATAATCCCCGTAGTGGCAGCGGCCAGATAACTGACGGCCCATTCCGGGCGATTGTCGCCGACAATGGCAAGCTTGCCCTCAACGGGCTGGAGCCCCAACGCTGCGAGCCCGCAGGCGGTTTCCTCGACAGCCACGCGCAGATCCCGGTACGAGATGGGAATCCAGCGTCCCCCTTTCTTGTACTGGAGCGCGATCCGGTCTGCATACTTCCGGGTGCTCTTCAGGAACATGTCCCGAATGTCGGTGCCGTGATCTGTACGATTCTCCGGATATTTCCCTTTCACCCATTCCTCCAAAAGCCTCGAGTTACACGAGAAATAGATATATTCCTATTCTTCGTGCAATTCGTGAAATTCATGGCTGCCTTGTTTCGTGAAATTCGTGGCTGAGAGCATCGGTCCCAGTTTCCCAGAGGCATCGATCTCTAGGGGTGCCGGTCCGGCAACATATTCAATATTTGGGCGGCCGCTTATCTCCCTGAAGAGCGACTCGGAGATGTCTACCTCGTTAAGATGCAGGGTGTTTCGAATCCGGATCAGACGGGCGTGTTCCGGCGCGGTGAGACCAATGGTAGCAAAGCAATGGTCGAGCGCTTCCCTATCCGACTTGCAGGTGATCGGTATGCGGGCCTTCTCGGGATTTACCGCGGTCACGCAGTTCGTGTTCGTCACGTGAAAATCTATTTTCTCAACCACCACGCGATGTACAAAATCCGCGAGGCCGATGCCGCACGCGTTCCCCAGGCTATCCGGCGTCAGGTCGCGGACATAGATGCGCTTGATTCTGGGTTTCGCCGACTCCTTGGCGACGAAGTTGTAGAATCTCCCGATCACGTTCGTGTCCATGCCGGCGCCGCTGATGTTTTTGCCCATCTCATCCACAACCAGAATATCGATGTTGTCGAACAGCAGCCTGGCCGACAGCTCTTTGGCCTTCCGCAGCAGGGCGCGCTCGGCCGCGACGATTTCTTCGGGTAGCAGGCCGCGAATCAAAGCTGTCTCCTCGTAGCCGTTCTCCACGATTGCCAGCGCAAACAGGACCCTGGCCTTATCTATCACGATGTGGGCGAGGTTCTCTACGAGGCTGTCAAAACCGTAATCCGCGAAAGCTCTGTGGTACACCTTGGCGCCTTCATGCTTGCCCATTCCGATGAGGAGCATCTTCATGATGCCGCTCTCGATCTCGCCCTTGAACTCGGTGTGTGCCTTGACCCTGTTGAGCACGACGACGTGGTCGGCCTCCGATGCATGCCGGTCCAAAAAGACCGGAATGCCTTCGGAGGATTGGCCGATCTGCACCGCCGCCATGCTGGACTTAATGGGACACCCCATGGCTTTTTCGGTAACACCGTAGTGATGCAGGACGGCCGCCTGCCCTTCGGCGGTTCCGCCGCCATGGCTCCCCATGGCGGGAAAGATGAATGGCTCGGCTCCCAGTTCGTGCAGTCCATCCACCGCGCCTCGCACGATCGTGGCCAGATTGCGAATTCCTCTGCTGCCTACCGATATGCCTACGCGGGCACCGGGCTTAACCTGCAATTTCGGGGAGAGCTTCCGCAGCTCGCGTTGCACGGCGGCCCGTACGTCGGCCTCATTTTCGCGAGGAAACCATTGACGGACGGCATACATAACGGGATAAGGCATGAACCACTCTCTCAGTTTCTGCTTGGATCCTCGGGTTTAATGTTCTCGAACCTTCGCACGAGGATCAAGGTCTCCAGCTGCCTCTGCAAAACGGGAATCAGAATGTCACAGCGCTGTGTGATGTCGTCCATCTCGAGCAAAAACTGCTTTTCCTGGGCCGGAAGGTTCAGGGTGGAAGCCACCATGTTCACCAGGGCTTCGAAGTTGAGCTGCGGCACGAGCTCGACCTCTCGATACTTCCCTCCTGTCGCAAGCTCGGTGAACCGAGTGTAGAGCCCACCGATATGGTTGCGGCGTCGTATCACCTCCGGCGAGCTGTCATCGCAGGAAAGGTCCGCGAGATGCTCTACTTCCGCCAGCCTGTAAGGCGAATGCCGGATCTCACGGATCAGGCGTACCCTGTGCAGCCCCGCCAAGACAATGTCATATTTGCCGCCTTCCAGTTCGTCAAAGGTTTCTATTTTCCCCAGGCAGGCAACGTCGTGCACTGCTGGACTTTTGTCGTAGTTCGCTTCCCACCCCTCGCGCAGAAGGACCATGGCGATCTGACCGTCGCCATCCAATACTTCGCGCGTCATGGTACGGTACCTTTCCTCGAAAATGTGGAGCGGCATCAGGGTTTTGGGAAACAAGACCACGTTGGGCAAGGGAAAGATTGGAACAATCATAAGGTTTATCGGATATTATTCCCGTTTGCCGCCGCCGTCAACGAAGAGCATGCAGCAGGCAGACGGCAGCAGGCAGATCGCAACTGATACTATGTCTTTGTCAATCGGTTAACCAGCCGCGACTGCCGTCTGCCTGCTGCCTCCTGCCTACTGTTTTTGAGTAGTCCCGCCCATGCTATTTGATACAATCGGGCCTTTAATCTGGGCGGCTCGAAGGCTGCCTCCGTCCTTCATTCGAGGGGGTCAGGTTTATGCGCGCCCTCCTGCTTTTTTTGGCGCACCAGGAAAACATCAAAAACTTCTTCCTCAAATTCAAATTTTTCCGCGATACAGCATGGCGATTCGTTGCCGGGGAAACCATGGACGACGCGATCAAAGCCGTCCGGGAAGCCAACCGGCTGAAGATCCGGGCCTCGCTGGACCTGCTCGGAGAGAACACCCTATCTCGTGAGGACGCCATCAAAGCGACGGGCGAGGTCGTCAAGATCTTGGACAGGATCGACCAGGAGAAGGTGGATTGTAACGTGTCTGTTAAGCTCACCCAGCTTGGTCTGGACCTCAACACCGACTTCTGTCAGCAGAATCTGATGCGAATCGCAAAGCACGCGGCCGAAATGGGCAACTTCGTCCGCGTGGACATGGAAGATCACAACTACACTCAGCGAACGCTGGACATAGTCCTTCGGGCTCGCAAAGAACTGGAGAACGTTGGCACCGTAATTCAAGCTTATCTCTATCGCAGCGAGCAGGACGTCCGGATGCTGCTGGAAAACAACGTCCGCATGCGGCTGTGCAAGGGCGCCTATCTCGAGCCCGTAACGATCTCGTTCAAAAAGAAAAGCGATACGGACGCAAACTTTGTGAAGATAATGAAGATGCTCCTGGAGAGCAACCAGTATCACGCCCTCGCGACTCACGATGAGGCGATGATCACGGCAACCGAGCAGTACGCGCGAGAAAAGAACATCGGGAAGGATCGTTTCGAATTCCAGATGCTTTATGGCATTCGCCGCGACCTTCAGCAGCGGCTGGCACGGGAAGGCTACAACGTTCGCATTTACGTGCCATACGGCCATCGCTGGTATCCGTACTTCATGCGGCGGCTCGCCGAGCGGCCGGCCAACGTATTCTTCATCGCCCGCAACCTATTCAGAGGGTAGCCGGAGGTTAATCATGAACCGTCGCAGCTTCCTTTTATCCGCTGGACAGGCTTCGGCTTTCGCAAGCCTCGCCCAACTTTCCCGTGCGTCATTCCCAGGCCAGAACCATACGGAGCCTCTCAAGGTGAGCGTGTTTTCCAAGCATCTTCAGTGGCTCGACTGGGAAGGCCTCGCCCGGACCGCCGCCGAGATCGGCTTCGACGGCATTGACCTAACAGTCCGGCAAGGAGGTCATGTTCTACCCGAACGGGTGGAGCAAGATCTCCCTAAGGCGGCGGACATCATACGGAAGGCAGGCCTCGCACTGCCAATGGTAACTGCCGGAATCGTGGACGCGGATACTCCCTACGCCGAAACCATTATCCGGACCATGAGCCGGCTCGGAATTCCCCGGTATCGCTGGGGCGGATTTCGTTACGCAGATGGGGCACCCATTCCCGACCAACTGGTCATGATGAAGGAAAGAGCGGTACGCCTGGCGGAGCTGAACCGGAAGTATCGTGTGTGCGCGATGTATCACATCCACTCCGGCTCCGAAGTGGGAGCCTCCGTCTGGGACCTCTGGGTGATCTTGAAGGATCTCGACAAGGAATGGCTCGGCGTCAACTACGATATTGGCCACGCGACCATAGAGGGCGGGCTGGGCGGCTGGATTCACAGTCTTCGGCTCATGACGCCTTGGATGAAGGGCATCGCGGTGAAGGACTTCAGGTGGGGCCGCAACTCCAAAGGCAGGTGGCAGCCTCAGTGGTGCCCACTCGGCGAGGGCATGGTGGACTTCAAAGAGTTCTTCGCGATGCTGAAGAAAACCAACTTCTTGGGGCCGGTGCAGATGCACTACGAGTATCCGCTGGGTGGAGCGGAGAAAGGCGATAGGACAACAAGTATGGAAAAGCCCAAGATCATCGAGGCCATGCGCAGAGATCTCGTCACATTGCGTGGCTGGCTCCGCGACGCGCAACTTGCGTAAGAGTATCCCACCACAGAGACTCCGTGATCTCTGCATCTCTGTGGTGTAATCTTCGAACGCATGAATTCGCAAGCTATTATTTCCGCTCCCGTACTACGGGAATTCGTGGAAAAAATTCTGGCCTCGGCAGGCGTACCCTCAAACAGAGCAGAGCTGGTAGCTGACTCTCTGGTCGCCGCCAACCTGCGAGGCGTCGACTCGCACGGGGTACATCTCCTTCCCCACTACGTGACACAGCTCAAAGCAGGCAACATCGATCCCGGGACGGATGGTCGGGTCATTTCCGAGTCAGGTGCCTGCCTCTTATACGACGGTGAGCACGGGCTCGGGCAATGCGTCGCCGAGATCTGCTGCCGTCATGCAATACGTCTTGCCGGGCTGCACGGAATCGGCATAGTCGTCGCTCGCAATTCGAACCACTTCGGCGCTGCGGCTTTTTGGGCTCAGCGCATGTCCAGCGCAGGCCTGATCGGTCTCGTGATGTGCAACGCGTCCCCTTCTGTGCCTCCATGGCAGGGGCGCGAGGGGAGGTTAGGAACGAATCCCATATGCGTATCTGTGCCGAGCAGCGGCGCCGGTGGGTGGTTACTGGACATGGCAACCACCACCGTCGCACTGAACAGGATCGTGAAGGCGGCCGCGAGCCGGGAGCCTACGATACCCGCAAGCTGGGCTATGGATTCGGAGGGTGTCCCTACCACCGATACGCAGAAGGCTCTTCACGGACTTCTCATGCCCCTCGGCGGCTACAAAGGGAGCGGTCTGGGCATGATGGTCGAAGTGCTCTGTGCAGTCTTGAGCGGCGGTGCGATGAGCACTGGGGTGGGAGGACTCCACATCTTGGATCGGCCGATGAACACAAGCCAGACGTTCCTGGCAATCGATATCAGCCGCTTCCTGCCCTCAGAGGAATTCCAGTCACGAATGGAGCATCTGGTCAGGGCTGTGAAATCCGCGCGTCCGGCCCAGGGTTACGATGAGATTCTGGTCGCCGGGGATCCCGAATGGCGAACAGAGGAGGCTCGCCTGCAAGCGGGTATTCCCGTGGATGCAAGTTTGTGGAAACGCCTAATCGCCCTGGGCGAGGAATTGGGTGTGCAACTCGCACTACTATGAGCGAAATCCTTTGCCGGCGGGAAAGGACTTTGGGATTCAGAAATAACTGAAATGCGTGACAAGTCAGCAGCAGGCGGCAGGCAGCCGGCAGAAAAAATCCCAATTTGGATGCAAGCGCACCAAGGAAATACTGCCTGCTGCATGCTGCCTACTGCCTGCTTTTTCGACACTCGTCATTCGTCATTCGCCATTCTTATTATGTGGGCGCCTTGTATCTGCGCTATGTCGCGCAGATCTTCACGGCAGGTGAAGACGAATAACTGCCTGCGTTTCGCCTCCTCCTCGAGGATCCGGAACGCTTCGATTAGGCGCTGGTGATCGTAGGCCGCGAACGGCTCGTCCAACAGGCAGGGACACGACTCTTGTTTATTGGAGACCAGATCGAGGATGCCGAAGCGCAGGGCGAAGTAGAGTTGATCCTGCGTGCCTCGGCTGAGGTACTCCACTGCTCGCAACTCTCCGGTATGCGCTTCGCGTGCGTAGATATGGAACTCGGGATCGATCCGGACCTCCTCATATCGGCCCTGGCAGAGCCGGAGGAACCGCTGCTCAACGGAGCCGTTGAGTTGGGGAGCCAGGACTTCCTGCTGCTCGCGCGAAAGCGTCTGGATGGTTTCGATGGCAACGCGCAAAGCTTCACGGTTGCGTGACAGTTCGCGGACTTTTCGTTCCGTGAGCGCCAGGTCCTCCTCAACCTCGGATACCGGGCGGAAGCTCTGAGATGCCTGGCTCACGCGCTCGACAATCCGGGCATAATCCTCGCGCGCCGACGCGAGACGGGCGGTGAGCTGCTTCTCTGCCAGCTCGGCCTCTTCCACACCCGGCTGGTAGGGCAGACACGGGGAGCGCTCAGTCGCCGCGCCTGAGCTCGCATCGCCGGGAAGCGCCCCGCCTGCGGCATCGGTTGCCTGGCCCACGGCTTCCTTCAGATCCTTCATCCGCTGCTGCCAGTCTTCGAGCGTGAGGTCGCCGCAGAGCCGCTGGAATTCGCGCGCGCGCGAAGCCTCTTTCTCGATCAACTCTGTCACTCGATGGCGCTTTCGGCAGCATTCGCGAAACGCCTCGGCCGTCTCGACCCCAGCCTCGGACAGAATGGCCTGAATCCGTGCCGTCTTTTCAGTGAGCTCGTTCGTCAGGCGCATGTCCTCGGCTCGCAAAGATTCGGCTTGCTCGCCAAGGTTGCGGCAGGAGCCATCCAGCTCGCGGAAGCGGCGCATGTTGCTTCTCATCACAGTGACCTGTGTATTGATGTTGGCGGGTGAGCAGCTCAAACCCACCCGCCCGAGGGCTTCCTTGATGTTGGCAAAGACCTCGGCACACTCCGATTGGAACCTCTCGCGCTGCTGCACCTTCTCTGCCGTCCTGGCCGAGAGATCCACCAGCCTGTGCCTGTACTGCTCAGCCCGCTTCGCGGCTTCCAAAAACTCCTCCAGCGTTCCATAGCCCGAGTCCTGCACTGCCTGCCGGATCACGTGGTGAATCTTCTGGCCTTCCTCTCGGACGCGAGTCTGCTCTGCCTCGAGAGACTGAATCTCCCGCTCGATCCGTTCCAGCTCCGGCTGCATTTTCGCGCCGGCGGAGAACATGACCACCGCCACGGCGCCGAACGCGCCGCAAATTCCGAGCACGAGCAGGATTGGCAACGCCTCGGCGCCCGGCAAGTACCGGACTGCAAAGGGCGCAAGCGCGCACAGCGCCGCTGTGTACCCAAGAAGGAACTTTTGGGACCTCCGAGCTCCCGTCTGCGAGAGCTGCGCCTTCAAGCCAGTGATCTTCTCGCCCAGCCGCAGGCTCTTCTCGGAGGCAACCCGCTCCTCTTCGGCAGCTTCGCGCGCTCTGCGCTGCCAATCGACCTCGGCGCTGCGCAAAGCGGGCCCGAGCTGGCTCAAATTTCTCTCAAGCGCCCCGGTCTCTTGCTGGTTTTGACTGACGGACTTCTGCGCCTCGTCTCTCTTCACCATCAGGCTCAGATAATTGACAAACCAGTCTGAGATCTTTTCCGCATCGATGGAGGCGTAGGCTTCCATCTGACGCCGCTCCTCCTCCGCGTGGCACGCCTGCGCGTCCGCCGCCTGCAGTCGAATGCGCACTTCGGCCAGGCTTTTTTCCATGCTGCTGCAAGCACCGACAAGCTGGTTTAATTCCTCGAGGTCGTGGGCAGGAAAGCTTGTGTAAGTGCGCAGAGGCTCGATCTCGCCGCTCAGGCAGATAAGATCGAGGTCCAGATCCTCGAGCCCGCGGACTTTGCTTTCAGTTTCCCGGAAGCGTGCTGTCAGGACAGCTCTCCTCGCCGCAGCCAGTTCGCACTCGAGTCGCGCGCACTCCGCCGCAAGCCGGTTCCGCTCATCCACCAAGTTCAGGAACTCAGCTCGACGAGCGGCCGTTGCCGCGCTTTCGGCTTGCAGTGATGCGAGCTCATCGAGCGCCTGCATATAGGGGCGGGTCGGCGCGCGCTCCGAGCCGATATCGTCCAGTGCCCCTCTCAGTCTGTCCAAGCTTTGACGTATAGAAAGATCCTCCTCGCCCGACAGAGCCAGGTTGGTGATCCGATCTCGAATACTATCCTGGCTGTTGAGTTCCGTGAGCCTGCTCTCCCGAATGACGGCAATAGACTCGAAGAGGTCTTTGGGTAATTCGAGATGGGTTCGGGCAAACAGCACATCTCCGTTTTTCTGTTGCTCGTACTCGTCGGTGATCATCTCGCCGGTAGCGGTACGGATCTCGATGCGTGTTTCGTCCTTGCCGAAGGAGCGGTGGATTTCGATCTCCCGGCCGTTCTGCAGGCGGCACCAGAGAATTCCCCCATACGCCTCGCCCGTCCATGGCTTGTATTGCTCCACCCAGGACTCCAGCCGGCGCTGCGACCTGACGTCCGCGCGGAGCTGGCCGTAAAGCAGGCCGATCAGAAAGCGCTGTAGCGTGGACTTGCCACCCTCGTTGGCTGCAAACACCAGGTTCAGTCCGTCCCGAAATATGAGGGAAAGGTCGGCCAGTTTTCCGAAACCCAGGATATTGCAACGCAGTAGATTCACCGCAGCCGCACCTCGCGTCCCAGAAGAGCCTGAACGCCATAAAGTAGTGCACGTTGCAGCACGGCCCGCTCCTTTTCAGAAGCCGATTCTATGCGCTCGCTCAATTGCCTGACGAAGCGGCCGCGCAGGGTTCGTTCCCGGGCGATGGCATCAAAGTCGATCGACGGGTGGGTCTCGTCCTGCCACTCGATGTGCAGAACTTCTCCCGCAAGCCGCTCCTCCAGTTCAGTAAAGGAAAGGTCGAGCTTAGTGTCGATGGCGCCCTCAAGCCGGATGCGGAGAATGGTTCTGGCATCGAAAAAAGATCCGCGCTGCTGCAGTATCGCATCGAGGATCTGCTCCCGGCTGGTAAACCCGTCGCAGTCGAGCGACAAGGTTCGCAGGGGATATTGATTGCACATCTGCCCTTCCACCTTGATTTTTCCGCCGTCAATCTCTCCCAGGAGATAGCCGCACTGGCCCTCCTCGTCCCAGCCTCTTCCCTCCGGGATACCACTGTACCAGACCTGTGTCTCATCGATCGCGTTGACAACGACACGTTGCTGGTGGTAGTGCCCAAGTGCACAGTACTGTACGTTTTTCCCCGCGACTTCTTCGATCGTAAAAGGCCCGTGCCTGGTCTTGCCGGAAGGCACACGGTTGATGTCTGAAGCGTGAGAAATAACAATGTTAACAAGATCTCCCCGAAGCGGGGACAGCTTCAAAAAGGGATGATCTTCCATCCGGTCGTGCGTGAAGCCGAATCCCGTAATCCGAATTCCAAGATCCGGCAATTCCACGGATTGGAACGCCTCTTCGCAGAAAATGTGCACATTCGCCGGCCACTTTTCCTCCCTGTAAGGAGAGCCGTGAATAAACGGATCGTGGTTGCCCGGAGAAATAAAGACCCGGATGCTCCCCAAGCTCTCGAACTGCTGCTTCAGGAACTCGATCGTGTCCGGCGTGACACGATCGTGCTCAAAGAGATCGCCGGCAATGAGGACCAGATCTGCGGCGTGCAGGCGCGCATCCTCGAGGACACGCCGGAAGGTTCCCCGAATGGCTTCGCGCTTACGGTCGCCGAGACGCGACGGAAAACCCGAACCGGAGAAGCTCGTATCCAGATGAATATCAGAAGTGTGGATAAATCGAACAGGCTTCATTCTTCCTTCACGTAATGTCGGGTCTTGGCGTGCCTGCCACGTCGTTTTGATGGAAGAATGACGAATTACGAATGACGAATGACGAATAAAAAGGATCGGCAGTTTGCAGCCGGCGGTAAATCGTCGCTCTGCCTCTAACTACCTGCTGCCTACCTCTTTCATTCGTCATTCGTCATTATTCGTCATTTGTTTGGTGCTACCAGGATACCTTGACACGCCGGGTGCCGCCTTGCTTCGTATCTTCGATGGAGACGTAACCCTTTTCCTTCCCAAAAAGGTAGAGATCTCGTGTCAGCTCCACATCGTTTCTGCAGTACTCTACGACCTTTTGCCGCAACGCCGGATCGCCGGAGCGCCACCACTCGACGCTCTCGGTACCGGAGCCGATCTTTCCGCGGCCCAGAGTTGCCTGAGCCAGCGATTCCAGCTTGATGCGGAATCCCAGTTTCTTGCTTAGGACCGCAAGCATGTCTGTGCTCTTGCCGTATAGAGAAGCCACGGATCCATAGGCGCTCAGAACCTTAAAATCGAAGTTTTCGCCGTTGAAGGTCACGATGGGCTGAAAATGATCGAGTTCCGCCAACAGCCCGGGCATGTCCTCCTCGTACCAGGTCCGCATACCGTTCTTCTCATCCCAGGTCACAACCAGCGCCACTTTCAACTTTTGAACTGCGGTCCAGCCGCCCGCCACTTCGTGGCTTAGCAATTGCGTCTCCACGTCAAGCACCAGCGGCCCGCCTTTTCCTGCGGAAAAATCGAACATGAGATTCTTCATAGGTTTTCCGACACTAAACCGCACCGATGCGGAGAACACAATGATTCACGAAGGCGATACTTTATGCCTCCGTTGGTGTTGCTTTTTATCCTCTCCATGTCTTCGTAGCAAGCTAAAAAGACATGGAAAAGAGATGCAAAAAAGCTGTATTTTAAATTTTTACCATTGAGCTGGCGTCCGTTGCGAATAAATCCTGATCTCATGCCTATATAGTGGAGCAGACGGTATGAATATCCTTAATTATCTTGCCTCAATCTTGGTCTCGCTGGCTGTCGGTTTGGCTGGATTCGTGTTGGCGTATAAGATATTCGACTGGCTTACGCCGGAAATCCATTTTTCCGACCAATTGAAAGCAGGCAATCGAGCGGTGGCAATATTTCTGGCCGGCCTGTTCATCGGTCTGGGGCTCCTTCTTGGGAGCGCTGTCAAATGAAGCGATTGCTGATTCTATTGACTCTCGCGGCCAGCGCGCTGGCCTCGACCCCTGCGCCCGGAACGACAGGAAAGACTAAGCCTGCACCCCAGGTCCCGGGGTTCTGGGATCAAATGAGGCCGGTCATCGAAAGGTACCTTGGCATGCCCTATGTCTGGGGCGCCTCCGGGCTCAAGAGCTTTGACTGCTCCGGATTCGTCTGGCGCGTACTATGGGAAAACGGAATCCTGATCAAGCGCACCACGGCGCGCAAGCTTTTCCTGAGTCTGCCCGAAGTGCCGCCCGATCAGCGCTGGAGCGTAGGCAACATCGTTTTTTTTGACGATCTCAAGCATTGCGGCATCGTTGCGGGACGAAACAAGTTTTACCATGCCGAGACATCAATAGGTACGAACCTGTCAACTTTCGATCCTTACTGGCGCCCCAAGATCTATGGATTTCGCGCTGTCCCCCAAAAAGAATGAAGAATGACGAATGAAGAATGACGAATAAAAAAACGTGTTGAGGCGAAGCTAGATGAAGAAGGGACATCTGAAGCAAATCGACGGAATGAAAAGAGAGTCCGCTCTGGTTTTTTTCATTCGTCATTCGTCATTCGTCACTCGTCATTTGCGTCGACACTCCACTGCAGGAACGACTGGCGATGACCCTACGTTGCTCCAGCTGTAATAACGAGTATTCCGATATGGTGCCCCGCTGGCGCTGCGACTGTGGGAGCTACCTGTGTCTCGAAGGCACCGGCATGTTTCGACCTGACCAGGTGAAGGGTCGAGCCACGAGCCTCTGGCGCCATGCCGATGAAGCAGATCGACGGAATGAAAAGAGAGTCCGCTCTGGTTTTTTTCATTCGTCATTCGTCATTCGTCACTCGTCATTTGTGTCGACACTCCACTGCAGGAACGACTGGCGATGACCCTACGTTGCTCCAGCTGTAATAACGAGTATTCCGATATGGTGCCCCGCTGGCGCTGCGACTGTGGGAGCTACCTGTGTCCCGAAGGCACCGGCATGTTTCGACCTGACCAGGTGAAGGGTCGAGCCACGAGCCTCTGGCGCCATGCCGATGAAGCAGATCGACGGAATGAAAAGAGAGTCCGCTCTGGTTTTTTTCATTCGTCATTC
>Ga0315279_10001372_pt1 | contig 40868 bp, 38 predicted proteins | sample YL17G06_20_MG_FD_203694 | JGI IMG/M metagenome (GOLD analysis project Ga0315279, IMG submission 203694) | Sediment microbial communities from Yellowstone Lake, YNP, Wyoming, USA - YL17G06_20 | ecosystem: Environmental > Aquatic > Freshwater > Lake > Sediment | place: USA: Wyoming | collected...
TTGTTCCGATGTTCATTTGCTGGGCCTGGCTGTTGCATCGCTACGACTTCACGCCGGTGGAAGTCATGCTCCTGTTCGGCCTTAACGGCACGCTCGCCGAGACCTTGTCGTTTGGCCTGCAGAACCTGCTGCAGGTTGGGATGTGGGTGTATGTTTATGGCCTGATGGTGTATCTGCCCGCTCATAGCGTTCCGATGGAGCGCAGCGCAAGACCCGTGCGCCTGAGGCATTGGATACTGGCCACATTTCTTCCTTTGGTGTTTGTCATTCCGCTGGCAGTATTCGTTCTGGTAAAGATGCTTCTGTTTGTCTGGCGTGCTCTTACAAAGGCGTTCCGGCCGGTCCATTCAGATGCCCCGACTTCGGCGAGCTCAGCCGGGCCGACAAATACGCCCGAACATCCAGACTCCAATTCATAGCTATCGGAGACGGTCGGTAGAAATGGCCGCCGTTTTCTGCGGACTGTCCCCAGCCATTAAATAATTGTGGTTTGCGGAGCACACCCACAATCTCTTATAACCTGTCAGACGGCACAATGAATAATCTCGATTGGTGGGCTAAAACCCACCCTACAATTTATTTGCGTTCGCCCATCAGTTTGGCGACTTTTGGCTCGATAGCCTCGGCCCAAATCTTGTAACCAGCCTTGTTAGGATGTAGATAGTCCGGCATAATGTTTTTGGTCAACAGGCCATCCTTTGTTAGAAACCTGCTATTGATGTCAAGGTAATGAATCATTTTGCCATCAGCAATCTTTGAAACCAACAGGCTGGCTTGGGCATTCTTTTGGCGCTGAGGGGAGGGGCCGGCGTTGCGTGGGAAAATCGCCAGCAGGAGAATCTTTGTTTTAGGAAGCTTTGTGCGCAGCCGCTTACAGACGGTGATAATTCCGTCGGCGATTTCTTCGGCGGTGTTGTCGTTCCCGTTGGAATTATTTGTGCCAATCATTATAATCGCCAGCCTGGGAGACAGACCTTCGAGATTTGAATTATCCAGCCGCCACAACACGTGTTGAGTGCGGTCCCCGCTGAAACCCATATTGACGGCCTTACGCCGTGCATAATAGGTGTCCCATATTTCCTTGCCGGTTGATTCCCAACCATGCGTGATTGAATCGCCGATAAAGAGCAAATCAACGTTTCCCTGTTTGAGCCGCTCATTGACCGCCTTGTGACGTGGGCCCCACCATTGGTCAGTCCGTGGCACAGGTGTGACGGCGGAGTGATTCTTGCCTTCGACCGATTTGAAGGCAAGCTCCTGGTAATTCGCACACCCTACGAGTATGGCACTTGTCAGCAACAAAACAACAATGGCTGTTATCTTTCGTCTCATTTGTTATCTCCTTTCTTGCACCGCACGGGGGCACAAATGGAACTATGGCAAATGGATATTCACCATTTTCTACGGACTGTCACCAGCCATCAGTGATTGTGGTGTGCGGAGCACACCCTACAATCTCTTTAGCCCACCAATACTTTCCACAATCTTTTATACAACTGTTAGCTGCGCATCAAGCCCAGGACCTCATTTCGGCTTTTGGGGTCTCGTCTGAATATGCCGCGAAGAGCCGATGTTACCATTACCGACCCCGGCTTTTTGATGCCTCGAATAGTCATACAGCTATGCGACGCTTCTATTACCACCGCCACACCTTGCGGCTTTAGGCTATTCATAATAAAATCAGCTATCTGGTAGGTAAGCCTCTCTTGAGATTGTAACCTTCGAGCAAAGCAATCCACAATGCGAGCCAGCTTGCTCACGCCGATGACGCCTCCGGATGGCAAATACGCAACGTGAGCCGAGCCGATAAACGGCAGCAGATGGTGTTCGCAAATACTGTGGAAGGGTATGTCACGCAGCAAAACAATCTCGTCATAGTTTTCTGTAAAGACGCTGCGAATATGCTCCTTGGGGTCTTCGTGCATCCCGGCCAAAAGCTCGGCATACATCTTTGCCACCCGCTGGGGCGTATTCCTTAATCCTTCACGGTTAATATCTTCTCCAGCCGCCAGAAGTATTTCTCTGACTGCTTTTCTGATTCTTTCGGTATCTATTGTTTTGCTTTTCTTGGCCATCTAAATAACCTAACCTGTCCTTCCGATCATACTAATAAACTATCTCAAAACGCGTAACGTCATTCTGAGCGCAGCGAAGAATCTCTCTTTTTGACAGGCCAGACCCTTCGCTTCGCTCAGGGTGACAGTTTTGAGATAATTACTAATTCTGACTTAGCGTTTCTGGTCGGCCAGATTCATAAGATAGGTAGTAAGCAGCCGCACGCCGAATCCGCTGGCTCCTTCTGTGGCAAACTCCGTTGCCTTATCAATCATATCCACTCCTGCGATATCCAGATGCGCCCACTTTGCACTTCCTACGAACTGTCTCAAAAATGCTGCCGCCGTGCAGGCGCCGCCAAACTTGCTGCCGGTATTTTTCAAATCTGCTATTTTGCTTTTCATTTCCTGCGCATACTCATCACTGCTCGGCATAGGCCAGACCTTTTCGCCGCTATCTTCCGCCGCCCTTTGCAACTGTTTTATCAACATCTGGTCGTTGCCCATCAGCCCTGCCATATACTTGCCGAGAGCCACTCTGCAGGCACCTGTCAATGTCGCTATGTCGATGATGATATCGCACTTTTCTTTGACGGCATAATCCAGCGCATCACAAAGTATCATTCTTCCCTCGGCGTCGGTATTTATTACCTCAACGGTTTTGCCGCTGAAAGTTGTAACGATGTCGCCCGGCCGGTAGCTTGTGCCGCTCGGTAAATTCTCCGCCGATGGAATTAATCCGACAGCATTTACAGGTAGCCCCATATCCGCCACTGCCTTTAGCGTTACCATTACTGCAATTCCGCCGGATTTATCCAGTTTCATTTCCTCCATATCCGTTGCCGGCTTAATACTTATCCCGCCCGAATCGAAGGTAATCGCCTTGCCGACCAGTGCAACCCTGGGCCGATTTTTTGCTGCTTTGCCTGCAGCATTATATTTTAGAACTATAAATCGCGGCTTATTCTGTGAGCCTGAACCAACCGCAAGAATCCCGCCCATACCTTCTTTGGCTAACTGCTTTTCATCGAAAATTTCGCAGTTCAAATTCTTTGAGCCGCTGACAAGCTCTTTTGCAAGCTCAGCTAATTTTGCCGGACTAATCACATTGCCCGGCCGATTCGCTACCGTTCGCGCGTAGCTTTGGGCCTTACCAATAATTACTCCCTTTACAACTCCATCGTGCAATTTTTTTAATTTTGCCGTATCGGAATCAATCAACTCGATTTCAAGCCGCCCAGGTCGTCCATTTTCGCTCCCGGTGACAAACTCATCGTAACGGTAGCTCCCGAAATATGCTCCCTCAGCCATAGCTCTACCCATTGCAGATAAATCGGACTGCACTGCGAATGCCTTGTGCAGCGTAAGGGCAAGATTTTCTATTTTTAGCTCGACCGCTTTTTTTGCTGCATTTGCCGCCGCCTTGCGGAGCGTATCAATCGCTGCTTTTTTCTTTTCGCCCAAGCCGACCAGTAAAATCCTTTTAGCCCCTATCCGGCCATTGCTATAAATAACTTCGCATGTCCCTTCTTTGGCTTTGAAGTCACCCAGCTTAATCAATCGCTCAATTGCACCATCGAGCCTGCTATCGAGATGTGCATTCAACTTGTCCAGCTCTTTGGCATCTGAAAAAATTCCCACCGCAAGCAAGTCCGTCTCGATTTTGTCGGGTTCGACCTTACGCGTTTTCAACTCAACATTGATAATCTCTTTCATTTTTCTCGACCTTTATTTTTGATAGATTCTAATTCATTATTTTGCTCAAACTGACTGGTTTTATTGTCATGCTGAGCCCCTGCAGCTTGTTTGCACAAGCAAACAGCAGGGGCGAAGCATCTGGCCTTAGCATAAGAAAAAAACCATCTGTTCAATAGCCAGATTCTTCGCTTCACTTCGTTTCGCTCAGAATGACAAGGGACTATATTCTCTTACAAATAAAAGAGTTACAATTACTAATGCCATCGAATCAGTCAGTTTGAGTATTCTACTTTTGGATTTCTTGCTTTTTACTTACCGTAGTTTTCGCTCTGTAACGTAGGAAATTTTCTATAAAACCATCGAGTTTTCCATTCAGCACCGCCTCAACATCGCCTGTTTGAAGGTCGGTTCGGTGGTCTTTTACCATCTGGTAGGGCTGGAGGACGTAACTTCGTATCTGGTTTCCCCAGGCGATTTCGCCCTTCTCGCTATATAGCTTGGCAAGCTCAGCGTCGCGTTTTTGCTGCTCAAGCATATACAACTTTGCCTTGAGCATTTTCATCGCTTCAGCCCTATTTTTGTGCTGGCTTCTTTCGTTCTGGCACTGCACCGCAATACCGGTAGGCAAATGCACAATCCGCACCGCAGAGCTGGTCTTATTTACGTGCTGTCCGCCGGCGCCTCCGGCGCGGTAAAAATCAATCTTGAGGTCGTCCTCTTTTATTTCGATATCGACATCCTCATCAAATTCCGGGATGCAATCTACTGCTGCGAAACTTGTATGCCGCCTTTTGTTTGCATCGAACGGACTTATCCTGACCAGCCGATGCACGCCAATCTCACACGATAGTTTCCCGAACGCATAAGGCCCGATGACCCGCAGCGTAATAGAGCGAATCCCCGCCTCTTCGCCGGGCGTAATATCAAGCTCGTGATATTTGTATTTATGCGAATCAAAATAACGTGTGTACATTCTAAGCAGCATGCTTGCCCAGTCACAGCTTTCTGTTCCTCCGGCCCCGGCGTGGATGCTGAAAAAGCAATTTTTCGTATCTTCGGGCCTGGATAAAAGCCCCGCAAATTCTATCTGCTCACATTTCTTTAGAAGCGAGTTTAAGTCTTCTTCTAACTGCTCTATCTCGTCTGACTCTGCCGCTAATTCAAGTAATTCCCCAAGGTCTTTAAGCTCGCGCTGCAGCTCTTCCACCGGCTCAACGATTGTCTTAAGAGCGCTTAACTGGGATACCGCCGACTTAGCTGAGTCAGGATTGTCCCAGAAACCAGGCCTGGATATTTTTTTCTCAAGCGCCTGTAGCTGGGATTTTTTGCCCGGTAGGTCAAAGCCAGTCCCGGATTTCTTTAACCCGGGCCGATAGCTTCGATACCGCTGCTTTTAATTCCGTTGCTTCCATATCTGCTCATAGATAATATTTTCTACTAACTTCTTAACTACCGACATTTATACCACATTCCATCCTCAAACGCAACCCGTCAAAGGCAGACCGGATTTATGCCGGCTGAAAATTTTGGTACATTCAAACCTTAAAAGGTAAGGTTTTTCCTTGACCCAACGCCCTGCAAGTGCATTATTATACCTTCCGTAAAAGTTTTTAGATAAAGGAAATCGCAATGTTGGTTTATTAGTGAAATTCCAGATTAATTAAGTTTACTATAGGAGAAGGATTATGTTGCTTCGCGTTATGAGACTGCTGGTTCTGGCACCGGTGATTGCATGGATTGCAGCCCCGGCAAGGTCGGCATCCATTCCCATTGAGAATGCCTCTTTCGAGACGCCCGTGATAGACCCCTGCGGCTTTCCGGTACTGCCATACGCGGCCCAATGGAGAGAGCTTGACCTCGATATCGAGTATAGTACCAACACCGGGATATTCGCTAATACGCCGCCGGGTAGCCCGGATAGGGTGCTGAATGCCGATTGTAATCAACTGGCATTTCTGGGCTCGGCCCGAGGCAATGCGTTCGAGCAGGACTTGGCTGATGTGTATAAAGTGGGCTGTGCTTATCGACTGACCGTGGGCGTGGGGGGCTCGATGAGATTCCCGCCATCGAGTTCCGAGCCTATCGATACGATTGAGCTTGTTCTGTATTATCTGGAGGATTCCAACACTGTCGATATTGTCCATTGCACGGTGGCGGCGACGGGGTGGTCTCCGCTTTTAGTGGATTTCCGGACGGACCTACCGACCGTGCAGGCAGGTGATGATTGGGCCGGCAAGAACATCGGCGTGGCAATCCGTGCGACCGGCCTGGCTGGCGGATTCTGGGTTTTAGACAATGTTCGACTGACAGAGCTGCCATCCGTGCCGGACTTCACGGGAGACTATTTTGTGAATCTGGAAGACTTCGCGGTGATGGCCAAGGAGTGGCTGTCCTGCACGGGGACGACGACTGACCTCACCGGCGAGGGGTGCGTGAACGTTGAAGATTTGATGATATTGGCGGAGTCCTGGCTGGCGACTGTGCAGTATTAATATATGCGGAATATGCCAGGCGATATCAGACCTTCTATACAGAGTGTGGTGACGTGGCTATACATAAAGGCAAGATACAACATGTAGCCGGATGCCTGATGACCCGTGGTAACCGCCGATGTGGCGCCTTCACCCTGGTCGAGCTGCTGGTGGTAGTAGCGGTTCTGACGCTATTGATGGGGCTGCTGATGCCGGCGCTGGCACGGGCCAGGCACTATGCGCGCCGGGTGGCCTGTAACAGCAATCTGCACCAAGTGAGTTTGGCAATTCATCTCTATGTCGAAGATTTCCAGGACACGATTCCGTTCGGGCCGGAGGGCCGACCGGTTACCGGCTCGAACTTCTATACGGTGACCGGCAACGTAACGAGCCTGTTGTCGCTGGAAGATGGCGCGCCGGTAGGGCTGGGTCTGCTGCTGAAAAACTATCTTTCCGAACGGCCGAAGGTTTTGTTTTGCCCCGGCACGGACCAGCCCTCGGAGGCGGATGCTCAACTGGCCCGAGTCGGTCGGGCCCAGGCCCAGAGCGACTTCTACTATCGTCATGGGTCGGTGGCCTTGCTGTCCGGGACGCCAGATACGTTTCACATCCGACTGAGCAGCCTGGGCCGAAACAGGAATGGGCAGCCCATTAAAGCACTGGTGACGGATGTGCAATTCCTGGCGCACCCATCGCTGGCGATGTTCCAGGTGGTAACGCGAACAAGTCACCAGCGGGCGGTCAGTAACATTATGTTTGCCGATGGTCACGTCAAGACCGTATCCAACAAAGACGACCAATTCACGGTCAACATCGGAACGTCGCCGTATGATGCACTCGAACGAATATTGCAAATGTTCGAATTGGCCGACGGCCAGCGTTAGCCCAGGCTTCGCAACAATGCGACGAAACTCTTTCAGGGTACTATCCAGATGACAAAAATAGCAGTTGATGCCGTATTATTGCCATCAGAAACTATGATGGATAAAGCCATCGAAGCCAATAGAGAGCTGCCGGAAGAATCCGGCAACAAAATAGTTTTAAATAAAGAAAATTGCCTGCCTCATATCTCTTTGGCTATGGGCTGTATCGATGAAAATGACATTTGTGAGATTGAGAAGATTTTGCAGACAATCGCAAAGCAATGTCACCTGCCGCAGCTAAAGGTAGTCGCTATACAGGTCGGGACAAATTCGGTCGGCGAAAAAGTGTCGTCCTTTCAGATAGAAAATACCGAAGTTCTGCAATCACTTCACGAAGAGGTTATGCAGAAACTAACGCCCTATTTTAAGTATGATGTTACAGTGGATATGGTTCTTTCTCCTCACAGAGCCGAACCATCGACATTACTGTGGATTAAAAACTACCGCAACAAAGCCAGTTTTGAAAACTTTTTCCCGCATATAACAATCGGATATGGCCAAGTAACCACCCCTTTATCCCCAATAAAGTTCACCGCCTCAAAACTTGCCTTATGTCACCTCGGAAACAATTGCACGTGCCGAAAAGTCCTCATATCAGCCGAACTTGAAGGCAAAGAATAAAACATCGCTGCGAAAAATTCGACCAAAATGCTTGCATTATGAAGCGAACATGGGTATCATGTTTATGGTAAGGTAGAATCCAGAAGTCAGAATACAGAACTCAGAATTCAGAATACAAGATATTAGGAGCTGTCAAAAATGAAACGGCGAGAATTCCTGACTATGTCGCTGGCGGGGGTGAGCGGGGTATTGCTCGGGTCAAGATTCACATTGGCCCAAGAACAAAAGCCCAAGACGTTCGACCCCTACGAGCTTGTGCCGCTCGGAAAGACAAAAATTAAGGTCTCCCGCGTCGGGTTCGGCACGGGAATGCGAGGCGGAAACCGCCAGTCCAACCAGACCCGCCTAGGAAAGGAAAAATTTGAGGCGCTTCTGCAGACATCATACGAACGGGGAGTACGGCTGTTTGATGCGGCGGACCTCTATGGAACGCACCCCTACCTGGCCAGCGCTCTGGCCAAGATGAAGCGCAAGGATTACGTAATCTCAACAAAAATCTGGTGGCGCAGGGGCGGGATACCCGATAAGGAACGGCCTGACAGCGACGTGGTTGTGCAGCGATTCCTCAAGGAGCTGAACACCGACTACATCGACATAATACTATTGCACTGCGTTGACACTGCGAAGTGGCCCGAAGAATTAAGTAAGCAGATGGAGATGCTGGACGGTCTCAAAAAGAAAGGCATCATTCGCGCACACGGCGTCTCGTGCCATTCGTTTGAGGCTCTGGAGGCGGCTGCCAACGAACCGTGGGTCGATTCAATACATGTTCGTATCAATGCCTACGGCGAAAAAATGGATGCACCTGTTGAAAAGGTTGTCCCTGTTCTTAAGAAGATACACGATGCAGGCAAGGGCGTGATAGGAATGAAGCTGGTAGGCGAGGGCAGCTTCCGAAATAGCGACGAAAAACGAGATGGCTCCATCCGTTACGTGCTCGGATTAGGCTGCGTCAATGCAATGGTCGTAGGCTTCGAAAAAGTCGAAGAAATTGACGACTTTGCAGCACGCGTCCGCAAAGCGCCTGTTGAAGTCAAAACATAATTTAGTTATACACCAAAATTACCAAACCGAAACATAGAGAGCTTAAGAATTTTTCTATTTTATTGCTCATTTTCGGCCGCCCTTTATCAAGTCCGAAAACGCAGATAAACCGTCCTCTGACAATTGATGGACGTTTTGTCGGAATCTATAACTAAGTAATCCCCGCTTGCCCCAAAACCAAAAACTATCTGGTTATAGGGCTACACAATAAACGGCCCGCGAACCCCATTTACCCCTAAAGCATCCCTGTAATTTCGCCGAACCTAAATGAATGAGAGAACTGTCGCCGACCTCGGTGGAGTATAAAACAAATGCTTATAGAAGATAAAAATCGACGCAGAAGAGTGCGTCTTCTCATAAAAAAACTGAACAAAGAACGCAAACAACAAGCAAAGAAAATAGACATACTTTGCAACGACTTTATTACTGCGCAGAAAAATTTTATCAAAAAACTCAATACCATTACATTCGCAACCAATTTCTACGAATCCATCCTCGGAACAACCGATTTAGCCGCCCTTTTGCAGGCTGCCGTAAGGCTCATCCGCGACGAGATTGCCGATGTGAACGTCACCTTCTTTTTGCGGCAAGAAGATAACTTCCAGCTGCATATATTTGAAAGCGAGCAATCCACCACCCTTGAAAATCAGCATCTTGAAAACTATTTTACGGCCGAGCTAATTGATAATATCTGCAAATCCAACAAAATATGTGCCCTCGATGATATGTTTGCAATGGGTCTTGAGGGCAACCTCACCGGACTAAACAAAATCTCAGCAGTAACAATCCCATTGGGACTGGCCGGCTCGTCACTCGGCTTTATGCTGATTTACCGCTCATCAGAAAACAAACTGACTGCAGAAGAGCTAAATAACATAACCGCCGTAACGTTCGGGCTTTCACAGGCAATACAATCCTGCCAGGCGCTTCTAAACTCCACAGATTAAAAATTCGCAGCAAAACCGATATCCCCCTGAATCCTGAAGCCAAAACAAATCTCTGTTTTGCAGAAATAACTTGCACTTGTGTAAAGAAAACTCTTTAATATGACTGACTTGCTGCGAATATATTGGCTTTCAGCTTCGTTAGAACATATGTGTTTAGCCAGCGGAAATTTTGTGGTGGCACGGCCATCTTGGCCGTGTCTTCACGGCCTGGAAGCCCGTGCTACGTTAGGAAACTGCTTAGTCAGTTATATGGCTAAACACATACATTAGAACAGGCCGGGGTCAGGTGAAAAAAGTGAATCGAAAATGCCTTTGTCATTGAAAAACCTTAAAATGAAGTTAAAGGACTTATGGAAGGCCGCAAACAACTGGCTGCAGGCCCATAAGTTACTCAAGGCGCCGGACCCCCAGCTCCAGATAGACGACCAGGGCCTCATCAGTCAGGAACGGGATGTAACAGGGTCGGCTGTTGCCCAAGAGCTTAGCGAGACTGACAAGGTTTTGGTAAAAACGGTCAAGCCGGCCGATAAGCAGGAGTCGCTCGATAAGCTCCAGGAGGGCTTCGACAAACTTATCGAGCAACTGCAAGGTATCAACGAGCATTTGAATCAGCAAATTACCCAGCACCAGGAATTGATGGGCCGAATCGAACAACTACCTGGGTTACTTGAGAGTTTTCCCGCTGTTGTAGAAAGCCAGAAGCAGATAGTAGAAGAGCTGCTCGAACAATTAAGGTCAACCGCCAACAAACAGCAGCAGTTCGTGGACACCGTTGAGAAAATCCCGGACCGGATTGAAAGGCAATCCGATACGCTGGTTGATATTGACCATCAGCTCGCAGCGGCAGCCGAAGCCGATGTGCAAATGGCTGATAGCTTTAATAAGTTCACTGAAACACTGGACAAACTAAAAGAAAGCACTGTCAGCCAGACTGACGGCATCGCGCAGATGAGTAAGACCTTCGCCACCAGCGACCGATACCTCAAATACATCATCTCCAAACAGAACAGGCGATTTGTGTGGGTATTTATAGCCGCTGTGGGTGTGTGCGTAGCCGTCATTTTGATTTTCGCCGGCATCATCATTTACATAAGGCGTTAAAACACACACCTGCCTAACCCGTATTTCTCACCGCCAAACGCAAAGAACGCAGTCAAACGGTTGGGGTTGCGCTGCTCGTGGTGGCACGGCCATCCTGGCCGTGTCTATTCTTCACGGGCTGGAAGCCCGTGCCACGTTAGAAACGCCTATTTCGGTACGCACACAGGGTCGGATGGGTCTATGTTGCAATCGGTTAGCCAGTTTGCCGCCATTAGGGCAAAGTCGTAAAAATCAAATTTGCAATCGTTGTTGACATCACCAAAAAGCGCATACTGGCAAAACTCGGCAGATAGTTTTATTAGATATACATCCCTTTTCCCTGCGCCAAAGGACATAGTATCGCCTGCGATTATGTATCCTCCATCAGAGGTCTGCTGAACCGACCACCCCCAGTCCTCACCGTTTCCCCCGAAGGTCTTTTGCCAGACTTCATTTCCGTCGGGGTCGGTCTTTATAAGATATACATCGGCAGTCGTTGATGCGCCATAGGGTAAGGGATAGGTATAGCCTGCGATTATGTATCCGCCGTCAGAGGTCTGCTGAACTGAATTACCACTGTCGTAAGACTCTCCGCCGAAGGTCTTTTGCCACTGGACGGCTGGCTCATAAGCCGATGCAGTTCCCGGAACGGCAAAACTAACCAGTGAAACCATTACCAATAAATGCTTTAATCTTTTCATTATTTTTTCTCCTCAATCAAAATGACCATTTAGAAACTATCTCAAAACGCATAACGTCATTCTGAGCCCTTCGCTTCGCTCAAGGATAAACTCCGCGAAGAATCTCTCTTTTTGACAGGCCAGACCCTTCCCCATTCGACTCGCCTGCGGCTCGCTCAGGGTCAGGGTGACAGTTTTGAGATAATTTCTTATTGCGTTGAGACTGCCACGGCCCCCGCCGTTCTGCTTCGTAAAAGCGAGGCAGCGGGGACTTACAATGACAATTCTTCAATCTGCCAATAATTATACCATTTTCCTGGCCAAAATAAAATCAGAAAATCAGGATTCATTGAGACAAACAGGATGAGGCGTTTTTATAAAACACCATAAGAGACTATTGCCACGACAGTTATGCAAATAGTTATAGAAAAGCAGACGAACTTACTGGAATTTTCGTTTTTCGTTTGACAATTTCTGCAAGGGTTAGTAAAAGATTAGTAATTGTTCTTTGAAAAATATATAGTCCGACTATAGGTCCTGGAGCTTTATATCCAGGATAGTCAAATGGGAACGCGGTTAAAATCCGCGATGGTCGCGCCGCTGTGAGCGCCTGCTCCGTCCCCCATGCTTTCTTACGAAAGCAAGAATGGGGGATGGAAGTCCGAGGGACATTTATCCACTGTCTGCCACGGGTGGATGGGAAGGAGTCTCGAGGTAAGACGCAAGTCAGAAAACCTGCCTGTAGTTGGCTGCACACATTCGTAGGCTGCCCTTTTGCAATGAGTCGCAAAAGGGGGCCTTAGTGTTCTCGCGAGCTGGAACGCAGGTGTGGCTCAGCAGAATATCGCTGAGTTATTATAGTTAGATTAAGCTAAATGTAACCAAACCGCTGTTCCTCTCGCAGAAACAGCGGTTTTTTTATTATCTTTAGTGGCCTCGCGGTAAAGGCCGGAAAGTGCGAAAGGAGAACTATGGTCTTTAGAAAATTGAGGAGTTTAGTTTTGGTGCTGGCAGTTGCTGGAAGTGCCGGTGCCTATACATTAAACGATATAGTAGTTGAGTATTGGGCCGGCAGCGGCAGCAATGAGGCGGTGGTCGTAATCGATTTCGGACAGGACAGTTACGCCTTCGGATATAGATGGGACATCGGTCCGAAGTATGGTAAGGACCTGATGGATGCGGTAGCAGCCGCTGGGGTGCTGAATTACACCGAAACGTGGAGTTTCGTAAATACCATTAGCTACCGTGGCTATCCGAATATCGGTCAGGGTGGTTATCCAACAGATTGGTGGTCGTATTTTACCAGTACCGATGGGGGAAATTGGATTGTTGCCGGCGAAGGGTATGCCACGAGAGAGCTGTCCGATGGGGCCTGGGACGGGTGGGCACATCAAACTATCGACTGGCCGCCAGTCCATTTGCCAACAACGCCGACTGATTTTGCAGCAGAGGTTATCGAGTATGTAGAGGGAAGCGGGGTTGGCAAAGATTGGATATCGGGTCAACCCTACAATGACCCTAATACTGGTCTGGGTCGGCCAACGTTAGAGACAACCGGTGACGGCTGGGACATACCGCTGGACCAAAACGTTCCGGTGGTGCCTGTATATACACCCTTCAGGGCTTTTGAGGTAGTTACGATTGGTAATGGGGGACATTTGACAGTGAAATTTAATCATCGCATTGCAGATGATGAAAACAATCCTTACGGTATAGATTTCATAGTATTTGGTAACGCTTCCCAGATCATCGGTGCTGGACAGGCCTGGAAAAATGGTAACCCTGAGGAAACAACTTTGGGTGGTTCGGTATTGGCCGAGCCAGGCATCGTTTCTGTCAGCCAGGACGGCCAAATGTGGCACACATTCTTGAACGGGCCTTATGCCGATGATTTTGCACCGACGGCCGGCTACGAATGGGATGAGGTCGAAGATAAATGGACAGAGGAGCTTGGCCCGACTCGGCCGGTTGACCCAAACCTTAGAGCAAGTGACTTTGGAGGTAAGACTTTAGCGGAAATGATAAGAGCATATAACGGCTCTGCCGGCGGGACGGGATTTGACCTTCAGAAACTTCCGCCGAGCGACTATGCAAGGATAGCTATTGACCCGAATACCGGATGCAGATGGATTCAATATGTCCGAATAGAGGATAACCCTGGCAGCAGCGCAACAACAGAGATAGATGCGATTGCGGATGTGAGCTGCTGCGGAGATTACAGGCACCCGTATCCGGATGGTGACCTGAATAAGGATTGCCGGGTTGATTTTTCCGACATTGCTGTGATTGCCCTACACTGGCTTGATTGCACGTGGGAATGCGATAGGCAGATAAAAACAGATGCGAAATAAAGGGTTCACACTGACGGAATTGATGGTCGTGACATCGGTCACGGCCCTTATGATGGGGATTTTGCTGCCGGTTCTGGGCAGGGTTCGGCAACAGGGTAAATCTGTGGTTTGTCTGAGCAACCTCAGGCAACTGGCGATTGCTGCTGAACTGTACTGCAACAGCAATGATGGCTACTATCCGATAGCGTATATGTATGAACGCAAGGATTCAGAGTTCATATCTTATGCCTGGGATTTTACGACAATAAAAGATTGGAGCAAAGGCACCGTGGAGGTTAAGCCGGGATTATTGTGGCAGGGAAGGACGATAGAGAAAATCCAGCAGTGTCCGGCTTTCAAAGGCGGGCACAAATGGCTTAACGACCCATACACAGGATATAATTACAATACGAGCTATATAGGCCACGGCAGCAGCGAAAGCATCGTAACGCCTGCGAGAAATGTTGATGTTAAGAAACCCGGCGAATGCGCCCTTTTTGGCGATGGCCAATATGCGGGCGGCGCCAATAAGTTTATGCGAGCTCCCTGGCCGAACGAAGGTGACGCGGGATTTTTCGGACGAGCAGCAGGCACTCAGGGATATCGACATCTGGGTAAAACCAACGTCGCTTATTGCGAAGGCAGCTCAAGGTCAATTCGTGAGATATACAGGCAAACAGAGCCGGGCGAATTTGAGAAAATTGCACCGGGGACAGGATTCCTATCGGCGGATAACAGCGCATACGACCCGGAATGATGGGCGAAACGCTTTGACCGTAGGACGGTTTGACGAGGAGGGAGGGCGCAGTATAATTGCAGGGGTGGATACGAAAAATCTTAAACGAACTGCTGCCTTTGTGCTACAGGGACTGAACCAGCTTTTCTGGCCCGCCGTCTGCATCAATTGCTACGAAAATATTTGCGAATCCGACAATAATCTGTGCAAAAATTGCTGGGGCGAGCTTCTAACCTGCACGGCAGGTGACTACTGCCCGCGCTGCGGGAAAGATGCGAGCAGATTCGCTATAGTGGCGGGGGCGTGTCCCGATTGTCTGGGTAAAGAATTTTACTTTGACAGGATAACACGAGCCGGCGTCTATTCCCAGAGCCTGCAAAATATGATACTGGCTTTCAAAAAGGGGCGAACAGAATTGGATTTAGTTCTCAGTTTTCTGGCAAATTCCGCTTTGCAGGCGAGCGTCTTCTATAATGACATAGACCTTTTTGTCCCTGTGCCGCTTCACTGGTCGAGGAGACTTGTTCGCGGCTACAATCAGTCTATAATATTAGCAAAAAAGTTAAAACATCCGACGGCCGAAATCTCTACCGACCTTGTCCGGATTCGCAGGACAAAATCTCAGCCGACAATGGCAAGTCCTGCCGCGCGTGCCAGAAACGTCGCCGGGGCGTTTGCGTTCCGATGGGGACACAACTTTACCGGCAGGAAAATCTGTCTTATCGATGACATCAAGACAACCGGTGCAACATTGAACGAATGCGCAAAGACATTAAAGCAAGCCGGCGCTTCAAAGGTCTTCGCCTTAGTTTTAGCCGTCGCCGGGCAAAAGGTAAGTTAGTCTCTCTTACAACAATATAGATAGAAAGTTTATTCTTCGCCTTCCAGCCACTGGCTAACGAACATAGCGAGGTCGGTAAAATCGACAAAACAGTCGCCACTTAAGTCGGCAGTCGGGCACAGCCGCCCAAATGGGAACGCCGCTCCGGTTGCAGGTCCTGCCCACTCACTTTTGCGGGGCGCTCCAACCATAATATTGAACCCGTCAATCGAAACGGAATTGCCGAAAAAGTTACCGGCCCCACCCTCTGATTGGAGCAATTTTAGCTGCTCAACCCAGTTTGAGGCGTCACGCTTGAATATGTATGCTGTGCCAGAGTCCTTTATTCTACTATTACCATATCTGGCTCCGATGCAGATATAGTCGCCACTCACCGAAACAGATGCCCCAAAAGAGTCATCGCGTTCACCGTCCGAGGCGAGCAATTTAGTCTGATACTCCCAGATAAGACCGTCTCGCTTAAATACGTACACAGAACCAGAGTCGATGCCCTTCTCATCGTCGCCGGGTGCAGCGATGACAGCGTAGGTGCCATCAGTTGAAACTGAGGAGCCGAACCAATCCTGCGCCGCTCTATCAGGGGCTTCCAGCTTGGTCTGCTCTGCCCAAAACCAAACTATGGTATCCGGCGGTATAATCCTGAAAGTCCGTCTGAACACATAAGCTGAGCCGGCTTCCGTATCAGCGCCATAAGCCCCGACAATGGCATAATTGCCACAAATCGAGACTGAACAGCCAAAATAATTATCTGGCTTAGCATCCGAGGCCGTTAGCTTTGCCTTTTGAAACCACGTTATATCGTTTGATTCATATATATAAGCCGCCCCGGCATTTTCCCCTTCTTCATCATCGTTAACGGCTCCGACAATAGCATAATCACCACTAATAGACACGGAACCTCCAAAACCATCGGCTTCGGTGAATGCAATTTGTTGGACCCAGTAATCAGCAGCGATTCGCCTGAAGATACAAGCAGAATCCGACACCGGTGCACCAACAATGGCATAATTTCCACTTATTGAGACTGAGTAGCCAAAGTAATGAGATAGACTTACAGATGTCAACTTCTCAAGCACCGCCCAGTTCGTGCCATAAAACTTGAATATATAAGCCGAGCCAGAATCCATTATTACATCACCATCATCAAAAGGAGCACCTACAATGGCGTAATTTCCGTCAATAGCCACAGAAAACCCGAACTGGTCCGCCCCTTCGCCATCCGGAGCGAGCATCTTTGGAAGGGGCTGCCAGGCAGCATCGGCTCGCCGGACGCCAAAAACAGCCAAACAACAAACAATAGCTACCAGTCCCCCAAACCACGATTTGTTACATTTTGCACTCAACATTATTCATCCTCCTTTATCCCCCAACGTTCTTAGTATCTAACAAAACGTCATTGCGAGGCCACGTAAGTGGCCGTGGCAATCTCTATTTGAAAGTAAACGCTTGTCTTGTTAGACATTCTTAAACCTTATAGAGCTTACCACAAAGATACCCGAAAATCAATTAAAAAACGCGATATTTTTCGCATCGGCTGAACGCCGGGAAATGTATTTTTGCGATGCAACAGCAGGTCGGGATAACGATTACAGTCTTTCGTATTTTATTATAGCGCGGTAGAGGCCGTTGATGCGGGAGCCGTCTATGATTGTGGGGGGATATTTTTCGTTTCTCGGCTGGAGTCGAACTTTATTGTTCGGTTCAAAAAACACCCTCTTAAATGTCGTCTCGTGCGGCATTGAAAACCGGATGAAACAGTCATCGCCGTTACTGACTTCCGAAGCCGGCGAGAAAACCACGATGTCACCCTCCCGGAACCTCGGCTCCATCGAATCGCCGACAACCCGGACAGCAAAGGCGTTCGGGTCGTGCACATCCGGGCAGCGGACATAATCATCTGCTATACCCACGGGGTATTGCAGGTCGTCAAAATCGGTCGGATAACCGGCTGCCAGCTTATTTATCACCGGCACGAGCCTGCCCGCCGACAGGGCGGAACCGGTCTGCTCAACGTCCAGCTTACTTTCAGCAAGCAGCGAATCGAGCTTGGTAACATCGGCCTTTTTGTGAATCAAATCCCTGATAAACTGCCGCAGCTTTTGATTCTCTGCCTCCGCAGATTCATACTCGCAACGAAGGTCTGAAGAAAGCCCTTCTATATGTGCAATTCGCAGCAGCTCTCCAGACTCGAACTCGAGGACTTTTTCGAGCCTTGTCAGAAGCTCATCGCTCGGCGGGTTTTTCACCTTGCCCGTCTCAATGGTGGATAGATACGGCTTAGAAAAACCAACGGCGATGCTGACTTCATCGAGTGTCAGCTTTAATTGCTCACGTCTTCCTCTTATTATTTGCCCCAGAGCCATATCAGGTCCCCAAATCTACAAAAACCGCTAACCGATTTCAACCAAATCATACTTTGCGCTGCCCAGCCCAATTCTTTCGCCGTGCTCAATCTGATAATGCGGGTCGAGCTTATCATTTTCCAGCAGTTGTGCTATCTTCTTGCCAGCCTCTTTTTCGACCAAATCCAGCGATGCCTTATCAACAGCCACGGGGTCGGTCGAGGCAGTTATGCCAATATCATCAACTATCTTACGCATATTAGGCGTGCCAAAACAATCACAATCTTTTGTAACCGACATAATAAAATTAAAAAATGCCGCCCTGTTTTCTTTCCCTTTCAGTGCCCCAAGGGCGTGCTCTGCCACGCTTCTCTGCAGGATTTCGTTTTCCTGCTCCCAATCGTATTCTACGGCATTAAACCTGCACACCGCCACACATTCAGCACACCCGATACATTTTTCGTGGTCGATGCGTGCCTTCGCAGCACTGATGCTGATTGCACCAGCCGCACAGTACTTGAAACATTCGCCACAACCCCTGCAATCATCGCTAACACTTGGCTGAAGCGCCGAATGCTGCCTCATCTTGCCCTTTCTGCTGGCACAACCCATCCCCAGGGTCTTAATCGTGGCACCAACGCAGGTGGCAACGTGGCCTGTAAAATGAGCCACCGAAAGAATTGACTGGCACCTGACAATATCATAAGCGATAAAAACTTCTTTATTGAGTTCGGCGTTAATTTCCACCGCCGTTTCTGATGTCCCAAACAATCCGTCTGGAGGAATAAATGGTATCCCCAGCTTTGCTACGTCAAAACCATGCCTGGCAGCCAGGGCCGTGTGGTCAATTGCGTTGTGTCTTTGTCCTACATACAAAGTGCTGGTGTCCGTTACAAACGGTTTTGTCTTCAATGCCTGCAGCTCTTCTATCAAACCTTCAATGCACGAAGCTTTTATATAGGTATTGTTGCCGTCTTCGCCAACGTGCACCTTGACAGCGGTAAAATCATTTTCTTTGAAACACCTTGCGAAACGGCCTGCCCTGAAGAGCCTGCGGGCCTTTTCAGATATCACCTTCTCGCCCTCATCAATAGAGGCCTTAATAAGATATACTCTCGAAGCCATAAAAATTTACCAATCTTCTTTTCACCACGAATTCTCACGAATTTACTCTAATTTTTTTTCGTGTTAATTCGTGGCTAAAAAACCGATATACCCATTATATTGTTCTTGCCTCAGACTGCAAGCCGTTCTACGCCCGATATAGCGGGCCCTTCGTCACTGCCGTTGAGAAGGGCGGGCTTCGCGACGGCGGGCTGCTGCTTCTTAATGTTAGTGCGGGAGAGCAGAGTCAGATAGAACTGCCGAACTTTTAACCGCGGATTACACTGATTACACTGAAATAGTTGAGAAAACAAAAATCTGTGTAAATCCGTACTACAATCTTTCAACTTCTTGTTTTTTCTGCGTGTTTTTTATATTGATTTACCATAACCCTTTTATATGCAATGTGTTGTCTTTTGTTTTTGTCCTTGAGTTTTTTTATATCTTTTTATACACAGTGTTAATCGGTGTAAATCAGTGTCTAATTTTTTTGGTTGCGGCTAAAGGCCGCGCCGAGAAATCAGTGGTTCAATAAACGATTTTCACAACAAATGCCCAAACAGTATCTTCAAACCAATCCCGATAAGAACAGCACCGCCGATAGCTTCTACCCTGCTTTCAAAAAAATGAGTGGCACGGCCATCCCTTTGACTGCGCTCAGGACAAGCTTGGCCGTGTTTCCACGGGCTGGAAGCCCGTGCCACTAATTTCTTGCCAATAAACACGCCAAGATATGACATTGTAAATGTTACCAGGCCTATTATTATCACCGCTCTGGCAACTGTTGCTGTGATAAGCGAAATTGTAACGCCAACCGCCAGCGCATCGATACTGGTAGCCACGGATAGAACCAACAAAACAAAAATATTCGAAAGATTGAGATTTTTAGTTGCTGATTGAACCTTAAATGATTCATAAATCATTTTGCCGCCGACCGCAGCCAGCAGCCCGAATGCCACCCAGTGGTCATAGCCTGCAATATATTCTTTCAGGCCAAGCCCTGCTAATGAACCCACCAAAGGCATAAAAAGCTGAAAACCGCCGAAGAAAATAGCCATCAGCAAGGCCTGTCTGGCCTTCAGTTGCTTGTTGGTGCTGCCGCTTACAATAGAGACCGCAAAGGTGTCCATCGCAAGCCCGATGGCGATGATGACAATTGTAATCAGGTTCATAGCAATCTTTTGTTTTTTTTAATCTTTTGCCACTGGTTCGACTCTGCTCACCATCCTGAGCGAAGTCGAAGGAAAAGGCACCAAGACACCAAGTCTTTTTAATTTATAACTTCTTTTGTGACTTTGTGTCTTCGTGGCTATTACGGAGAGCACACTTTGCAGGGTCTCTTGCCGGCCTTTATCGCTTCCTCACGAGTCTTATAGAAGACCAGGTTCTCCGCCGAGATTCGCTTGGCCGACCGACAATCCGGCCTGTGAAATACCTGGCTGTTTTTTGACGCCACATATTTGTATTCCGCTATGGTTCGACGTTGCTCACCATCCTGAGCTTGTCGAAGGACAGACTTTGCACGAAGTCCTTCTGATAGCTTCTTTGGCGCAGTGTCATTAGCATCGGGTGTTCGACCTTTCGCTGTGCTGGCTATTGTGTAGGCTTGAATAAAAGTCTCTACCTGCGATATGACTACTTCAGTCACCTTACCTGATATATTTTGAAGTGGTGCTATCCCCAGCACCGGCTCTGTTTTCCAGACGTCAGCCTTGAAAGCCAGGTTCCTTTGTTCAATCAGACAAACACCACGTGACAATGACGTCTGAACACGAAGCACACATTGTGGCGTAAGCCATCTTGACGATTGCGAATCGCCGAGGTCAAGGATTTCTATAGAAACCTTGAGGTCTGAACTTATGTCCATATCATAGTTGACGCCTTCCCGCCGTTGGGCGTCCCCAGTGGGACTGGGCACTGAATTTTTGATTCCGGCCTTTTCAAGCACGCGTTCAACTTTGGCCTTTAAGCTTTTGCTGTTCAAAGTGCTTTTGCTCTGCTCTGTTGGGCGTATTGCAACAACAACGTTCAATACCTTAATGCCTGCCAGAGCCGGATTGGCGGGGGCAATTAACATTGTTTCATCGGGCTCAAGCGCTTGTGCTTGACTCAAGGTGGTAACACACAAAATGACGGTGATAACGCCAAAAATAAGATGATACTTTTTTAGTTTCATAGCTTCTTTCTCCTTCCACAATGGTTCGACTCCGCTCACCATCCTGAGCAAAGTCGAAGGACTGTATTTTGCCATAGAAAACTTTACGCTATGAACCCCACTCAGAAAATTGACTTCATTTTCTAACGGGGTAAACTCCAAGAGAATGTGTGCATTTTAATTTTCTCCTAATTTCTTATCACGGGCTGGAAGCCCGTGCTACGGCAGCTTTCATTTTGGCTAAGCCGGTTTTGGCTACCGTCAGCGGGTCCTGATTCCAGTAAGCCGGATTAAACAATTCAAGTGACAGCACCGCTGGTTCGACTCCGCTCACCATCCTGAGCGACTGAAAGGAGTCGAAGGACTGACTGCCATTATTGACAAGGTCACGCAGGATTTGCGTCAGTGGTGCGATGCCATCGCCGGGGAAGATGCGGTCGCGGTCGGATATCCTGTCTCGCGGCGGGTCGGCAGGATAATCGTTCAGATGAAAAACCTGGATGGCCTGACGACTTATCTGCTTTAGACCGTTAAAGTCTGACCCTCCTTTGTAGATGTGAAAAACATCAGGCAGCAGACACGCCTTCGGGTGGCCGCTTTCAATCACTACAAACATCGCTTCGCCCAATCGGTGCAGATTCTTTGAAGAACCCCAAATCTCAATTTGCGGCACAACACCTATCTGGTCGCCTATTTCTAATAGCAACCGATACCGCTCCGCCGCCTTGGTAAGGTCAAGCCCTTCCTTGTCGGTAGCCCCTGCCGGCGGCGCAGCTATGCGTTTGCCGCCAATCTGTGCAAGCTTATCCATTTCACGCTTGACCTGCTCTAAGCCTTTAGCACGCTCAGCATCGTCGTCCACAATCCAGCGGAAAAAGCTAATTGCACTCTCAACGGTCAACCCAAGGTCGGCGATACGCTTACGCAGTTCGTTAAGATTGCCGCCATTTTCAACATACTGATTGATTTTCTCAACCCACGGCTCAATACAGTCGTAACCAGCCTCATCAGCAATTTCAATCTCTTTGTCAAAAGGCAATTTTTGTCCGCGAATAGTGCTGGTATTAAAGCAGTATTTGAATGATGCCTTGCCGGCGGCAGTGTTACTGGCTATTACTTTTGCGCTTAAAGTCGCACCGGCGGCAGCGAACAATTGTCGTCTCGAAAAACATTCTGCGCCCATAGCTGTCTCCTAACTTCTGAACAAAATTAAGCGATGAGGGCAAAGGCCTCAACTGTCTCCATACCTTCTTTAACACCCAGCGTCCTGGCCTTTGCATTTACTTTTGTAATTTTTCGAGCTGGGAACCGCTCAAGCGTGCCTATTGGATTGGCAGGTGTGCTCTCTACCAAAGCCGCCGCAACACCATATCGCTCACAGGCCTCCGCATCAATCGCAGGACAGGCTAAAAAGCCTTTCGACCCTGTTACGAGCAAAATATTAAATCCCGCCCACTTGACCTGCACGCCTTCAACTAAACCTTGTGGCGTTTGATATGTCTTTGTATGCACTTCCATTATTGTTTCCCTGAAATTTTTTTACGCAAAATCAAGATGTAGGATATTGGTAAGCACAATTAGACCGGCTTACCAAGTACCCCCTCGAATTCCCGCAGCTTCTCATCGAGCAGTTCTTTGGTCTTGGCCTCCACATTTAGTCGCAATAGCGGCTCGGTGTTGCTCGGCCTGCAATTAAACCACCAGTCTTTGTAAGCGATAGTAACACCGTCCAGATAGTCGATTTGGCCTTCATTGTATCTTCTGGCAAGCTCGTCCATCTTTGCCTGCTTATCTTCCACCTGAAAATTTATCTCGCTGCTGCTATAATACCTTCGCAGAGGTTTAATTAGTCCGCTTATCGGCACACCAGCTTCGCGCACAATGTTAATTACGTGCACCAGTGTAATAAAACCCGAATCGGTGCAGAAATTGTCGCGATAATAAAAGTGCCCGGAAAGCTCGCCGCCAAATATCGCGTGTGAATCACGCATCGCCTTTTTCATAAAGGCGTGCCCAACGCGTTCTCTGCGAGGCGTGCCGCCATTTTTTATAATCTCTTCAACTACAACACGACTGCTGCGCAAATCATAAACAACTGTGGATTTCGGCTCTCGCTTTAGAAAATAGGGCACCATCAGAGCCGTCAGCAAATCGCAGCCGATAGTCTCGCCCTTCTCATCGACCATAATCAGTCTGTCGGCATCACCATCAAAGCAAATCCCGAAGTCACAACGGCTTTTCTTTGTCGCACCTTTTATGTCACTGAGGTTCTTTTCAAGCAATGGATTCGGCTCGTGTTTGAATTTGCCGGTATGCTCGAAATTAACGGCAGCTATTTCTATCCCCACATCACCAAAAATCGCCGGCACCATCTTGCCCGCCATACCGTTGGAAGCATCAATGGCAATTTTCAGTTTTCTTTTTCTCGGCATCAAAAACTTCAGCACGTGATTTTTATATTCGCCCGTCAGGTCGCGTTTCTCTACTGAGCCGGTCACTCTGCCTTTGGTATGAAGCAGTGCCATAGCGATGTGCTTTATATCTTTAAGACCTGTATCGGCGCCGACAGGCTTAGCGCCTATGCCGGATATCTTAAAGCCGTTATATTTTGCGGGATTGTGCGAAGCTGTTACCTGCACCCCTCCGGCAGTGACAAGATAATTGATTGCAAAATACATCTGCGGTGTATCAATAAGCCCCACATCAATGACATTTACACCGGCAGAATTTATCCCCTCTATAAGAGCTTGCGCCAGCGATTCGCTATGCGTCCTCATATCACGGCCAATACATATTGTCTGACTGTTCGCCTGTCCTCGCTCATAGCCGCGAACTAAAGACGGCAAAAAACGAGCAGTCGCACAGCCAATCTTCCACGCATCCTCCTCGCTCAATTGGTCGGGATAAACGCCTCTTATATCATAAGCCTTAAAAATATCAGGGTCCATCCGGCGCACTCCATTATCTGTATGGCGATAACCTTTTACGTCGATTGTTTCATTTAGCATAGAGTAAACCTCTGTATGGACAATACTATATACTCTCTCCACGGGAAATGTCAATAACCAAAGCAGCTTGTGGTAGGATGGGAAGGGAACCCGCCGCAGGCGGGCCGTATTTGGTTAGCCCCCGGTTTCACTGGGGTTCTGTCATTCCGAGCGCACCTGTCCCGCTTGCCCTGCGAAGTCCTGTCGTTTAGGACGAAGTAGGGAGCAGGGTCGAGGGAGTCGAGGAATCTATTGAAAAATTGTCATTTCTACGAAAGCAGGAATCCAAGCGGGTTGTCAATCCTAATCGCGACCAAATTTTTCTTTGACATTGATCGTGAATTTGAGTATTTTCGTGTTAGAATTAGCATCATAGGTGTGGAATCGCTCCAAGCAAGTCATGAGTATCCGTGACCTAATTATGAATGATCTGATAGATAAAAATATTACCGACAAGAAATCGCAGTTATTAGAATACTATAGGAGTAGGTCGGCAGAGTTGATTGTAAATGTCAAACAGACATTTAGTGATTCCGAATATAAAAAGAGGTCTGCTGCTGTTAACCAAGGATTAGCACATGCCAAAGACAATCTTGTGAAAATCATCGAACAAAAAGGAAGAAAAGAGAACTGGCAGCAAAAGTGTATATTAGAAGGAATTTTGCTGGTCACTTACACTAACTATATAGTAATGATCGAGGCGAGAAATGCCGTATGGCCTTATGAATACATGACCTTTTCAAGAAGAATTGGTGAAATCTGGGAACCTTTTTGTCAACTTTGCTGGGAATATGGGATCAACAAAGAGCTTGCCTATTTTGTACCACCTCTATTTAGGGACGTTAAAAGGACCCTTACTCAGGAAATCGAAGAGCTTATTGATTCGCTCCAAATTTCTGAGGAACAGAGAAAGGAGCTAAAGGCATATTATCAAAAAGTCTGGAATCTGGTTACTTCTGGAGAGATCAAGTTAGAATTAGATTTGCACTTTCAGGCAGAAAACAAGAAATACGTAGTAGATTTTAAAAGTGGATTTAGCTCAAATGAAAAAGGCAATACTAATAGGTTGCTCCTTGTTGCCAGCGTATACAAAATTCTCAAGGATAACTATCACTGCTTAATGTTTGTTCGCTCATCTGAAGACCGTAACAATCACTACCTACAAATTTTAAAAAACTCCGGCCTTTGGGACGTTTACTGTGGCAGCGAGACATATGACCAAATCCGCAAGTTCACAAAGTTTAATCTAGCCAAATGGTTGAGCAAAAACGTGAATTGGGAAGAAGATTTCGATAGTGAAATGTTTATTCATTTGCAGCAGAATAACTTGACTCAATACCTCCAATGGTAGATACCTTCATTCAAGGAAAAACAAGAAGTCGTCGAAGATTCTGCTCGTTTTACACAGAATCCGATCCCATTTTATCATATATGGTTACCCGCCTCGACGTCCAAAATGGCGATTTGATTTTGGAGCCCTGTGCTGGTGATGGGGTTTTCATCGATAAAATAGTAACCCTCTCCAAGAACCTAGATTTTAAAATCGACGCTTTTGAGTTAAACCCAATTGCTGCTGACAACCTGAGAGGACGTTACCATGGAGATAGAAGGATTAAGGTTAAGGAAACAGATACCCTACATGATGCAACTCTCTTGCCTATTTTCAACGGTCGTCCCTGCTATTCCAAGATTATTGGTAATCCTCCCTATGGTGCTTGGCTGGATTATGACGAGAGAGGTTCCTTGAAAAAACTATATGGCGGTTACGTAAAGGAGACCTATACGCTATTTTTGAGGAAGTGCCTCGACTTACTGAAAGAAAACGGACGACTCGTATTTATAATTCCCGACACCTTTCTCGCTCTACATACGCACAGAGACCTTCGCAGAACACTATTAGAGAATACCAGGATTGAAGAAATACTTCTGATGCCATCAAAATTCTTTCCCGGCGTCAATTTCGGTTACTCCAACCTTTGTATTATCTCTTTTGTTCGAGCGTATCCTCGTAGGGGCCATAAGGTGAGGATTGTTCATATTGAGAACAGTGTAAGAGACTTGTATCAGCTTAGTGAGGGAAATTATCATGTAGCCAACCACTTCGAAGAGATTCTCCAGAATGAGATTTTGGCTTCGCTTGATTGTGCGTTTTTAATAGGAGCTGATAGAAAGATAAGGAAATTGATTAATGAAAGCGAGCTTACTCTCGGCGATATCGCTGAGTGCGTAACGGGATTCTATTCGGGTGATGATAAGACATTCATGTCTGCCAGGGACCATTCTGTGAGAGGGTCAAAGAATCATAATATCGCTCCACCATCGATAGTTGAAGAAGATTTTTTGAGTCAGGAAGACTTGTTATCAGGGCTTCACAACGGAAAGAAATATATCCCCATACTGAAAGGCGGGAAAAGTGTTTTTATAAAACCTACAGAGTGGTTTATTCAGTGGGACAGGGCAACAGTAGAGCATTACAAAAAGGACCGGAAATCGCGGTTTCAGAATTCTCGGTTTTATTTTCGAGAAGGAATTGGTGTTCCGATGGTCAAGACCAAGCGTATCAGTGCCTTTCTCTTGGAAAAACGACTTTTCGACCAATCCATAGTTGGGATATTTCCCAAGAAGACCATTTACTGGAATTACTTATTGGCCTTTCTAAACTCCGATGTTTGTAGCAGGATTCTGAATGTCATCAACCATACTGCGAACAATTCCGCTAACTATTTAAAAAAGTTGCCCATTATTTATAGACACGAGGCCGCTGAAAAGATTGACCATGTACTCAAGGATTTTTGGGTGTCAAAACAGACCGAGGTAGCCATCAAAAGGATAAACAGCATCTTCAATTCGTTGTACAAAATCCAGAACATTCCGCCGTAGGCGGAATCGAGTATCGAGTATCGAGCATCATTTTACCCCAAAATCCGACAAACAAAACCAAAAAACTTTTGCCTAAAAAATAGATTTTTATTGAATAAAAGGTGATATTTGGTATAATACTGATAATTGGGGAAGGCTCCCCAAACGAGTCTGCGGAGACCCGCACGCTAAGGAACAGCAGTTCCAGTCAAATTTAGTCGTAAGTTAATTTATACTAAGGACTAACGTATGTTCAATAACCAATTCCCAGTCACCAATTACCAATTACCACTTACCAATAGCCAATTACCACTTACCAATAACCAGTTACCAATTACTATTTACCAATCACCAATAACCAATTTATGCAAAACAAAGCCAATTTGCTGGATACTCAAATGAACGTAAGCTCCGTTAAAACAAAGCATTATGAAAATAAACGGCTTTTCAGACGCGGTGAAAAACAAACCCAAACAAAGCCAATTTGCACAGCAACAAAACGAACACAACCTTCTTATTAACAAAGGATTATGAACAAATAACTATGAACAATGAACAAATAAAAACAAACCCAATTTCCGAAGAGTCAAAAATGAGTTTAACCCATTATATGACAAAGGAATATGAAAATAAATCAGGACTTTTGACAATGGAAAAACAAACCCAATCAAACCCAATTGCAAACCAACCGCCCCATTTTCAAAATTTCATTCAAAAACCCCTATTTCTCAACTTTTTTCTCTTTTTTTATTCTCTTTTTTCTTAAATTATGTTCTGTAGATTAGGTAAATCCCGCCCAGTAAAATCAGGATGCCGCAGATTTTTTTGATGATTATTGTGCCTTTGGATTTCTCGTTCCAGTTCATATATCGCTGGACAAGCTCCGTGCTCGTTCCTGCCAGGACGATAACTGAGCAGTGGCCAAGTCCATAGACTATAAGCAGAAATGCCCCGTAAAAGGGGTTTGTTGAGGAAAGTTTGAAGGTTACGCCTAACATCGGCGCCATATATGCGAAGGTGCACGGGCCGACAGTTATTCCGAATACCAGGCCGAGAATAAAAGCTGCCAGCATTCCTCTTCGTTTCATACCAACCTGGCCTGGGCCGGACCAGGGCATCGGGATTACGCCCAACAAGTGCAGGCCGACCACAAAGAAAATGACTGCCACAAAGTAGCTGCCAAACTTGCCGACGTCTCCGAGCAATCTGCCGGCAGCGGCGGTGATGACGCCGATAGTTGCTATGGTGATGAGGATTCCCACGGCAAAGAGGGTGGAGATTATAAAGGCGCGTTTGGTTGAAATGCGGCCCTGACCATCGATGAAACCTACTATCAATGGGATACTGGCAAGGTGGCAGGGACTCAAAAGAATGCTCAAAATGCCCCATACAAAGGCAGCACATAAGGCGATTATAGATGAGCCTTCAACCGCACGGGTTAATGTTGTGAAAATCTGCTCCATAATTTACTTGAGTCCAAATTCAGCCAGTTTCTTCTCGATTTCGTCCTGAGGAAAGAAACCAATATGTCGGAAAACTTCTTTACCATTTTTATCGAAGAACACCTGTGCGGGAATAGCCTGGATGCCGTAACGGGTTGCGAGAATCTGCTCCTGGCCGATGTGGATAAACAGCACGTTCAGCTTGCCGGCGTATTTTTCCTTCAGCACTTCAAGTATCGGGGCAAGCATATCACAGGGCCGGCAGCCCGTAGAGCCGAAATCCACCAGCGATGGCTTGCCGCTGGCGCGGGCCTTGTCCACGGGATTGTCCCTGGCCAGGATGGACTGTTCCTTCGTCCAGGCGGCAGAGACCTCCAGCGACATCCTTTGGCCCAGTGTGCGAATGTGCTCATTGACGGCCTGCTGCTGCTTCTCCTGCAGGACATATTGCTTCAGTTGGTCTTTCACCTGTGCCAGGGTTGCACCGCCACAGGCATCCTTGTTGTTTTGGTAGAACTCAGCCACCTCAGCATCGTTGACCTCCACCTTGGCCACCACTCCCTTGAGGTACTTCTGGACCAACTCATGCTCAGCAGGCACCGCGGCGTCCTTCTTCTGCTCTGGTGCTTTTGCTTTGGCAAGCACAACCAGCAGCTTACGTGTCGTCATATCCTCCGGCACGAAAAAGGCGTTCTTCTTGAGCTGTGCCTGCATCCCTTGTGGTGCCTTGGCGATCTCCTCGGCGACGTCCTTGTCCTTAATGGTGAGAACATCCGTCCTGAGTATCACCCCGGACGGCAGTTCGGACAACCTCGCGTATGTAAGACTGCTCGAGGCCAAACCAGGGTATGCATCACGCACCAAAATAGGTTTCTTAGGAACATCGGGTTTTGATGGCGGCGGTTCAGCCGCCCAAATATAAAGGATGGATACTCCGAACAGGACAACAGCGATTGCTGGAAGGATACTTCTTGTAGTCATGGTAATACTCTCCACATAGGAATCTATGGCCGGTCATTTCGGTGAACACTCACCGATCTTGCAGGCCTTTTGGATTTGTTCGGGTGACAGTTTCATCTTGTCGGCGAGCGCCTGGCTGATACTGATGAGCCGGCCTGTCTCATAGGGGTTTTGCTCGACCCACTTCTTCAAATTGTCCGCATTTACAAAAAAGCCCTGGTGAAAACAGCCGGCAGATAACCAGGTGCCATCGGGCTTTTGACGCTGGCCAAACCAGGCAACAGCGGTCGGCGGTTCTAGCGAGGCCACCTTGCCGTCCAGCGTCTTGACGACAATCTCTTCGCCGGTCAGGCGGTCCTTTTCGTAGACTTCTATGTCCTTGCCGGTTCTTGCAGCCACGCCCAGAGCGCAATGGGAGCAGCAGCCCCAGGTATGTATGCCACCGACCAGGACTGTAGCAGCATCTTGAGGATACACCGCTCGGTCGCAGAAACCGCAGCGGGTGGCCAGCTCCTTGTTCTGAAGAACCGCCCATTCAATGACGCTACCGCCCGAGGCCTTTTGTTCTCCCTCGGCAGCTTGTTTGTCAGCGAAGGCCTTTATAACAGGCCGGCCTGTTTCATCAAGTCTGTGCAGATAGACTGCTTCAGCAGCAGGCACAGGTTTGCCCGAGGTCCAATCCATAACCGAGACTTTTTTCTCAAAATCGGTCTTGTCTTCTGTCAGGCAGGAATACATTATGAAATAGCAGTGCGGGCTGCACAGCCGAACCGGCCCTTTTTCTGTCTGGACGGTCACGAGCGTCTTGGTGTCAATATCACCATCACACATGTAGCAGATGTTTTCCTTGGGGCGGTTATCAGGCTGGGCAGGTACCAGTCTTTCGAATGTTGGCAGTTTTGAACTGGGACCTGCAAGGTCCACGCCCAGTTCTTTCCACTTGGCCAAAATGTCCTCTTTTGACATAAACCCTTCGTGGCGAAACAGCTCCTTGCCCGAGGCATCATAGAAAATCTGTGTCGGAATCAGTTTTATCCCGTATTTGTCTCCAGCAGCAGGGTTTTCCCACACGTCGATAAACTGCACCTCAAGGCGACCCGTATATTCTTTCTTTAACTCTTGGAGAATGGGAGCCATCATCTTGCAGGGGATGCACTTACCGGCCCCAATATCGACAAGTTTTGGCAGAGGTGAGGCCGGCGTCAAAATTTGTTTTGACGGCTGGTTAGCGTCCGCAGAAGGTTTTGTGTATTTGATAGCAATTACAATAGCTACCGCTGCGACCAGAGCGGCAACTATTAGTATTTTCGCAATTTTGTTCATAAGCGAAACACCTTTCTTTCTAACTACCGACCGTATCCATCTCGCCAGCAGCCAGATGCCTGCGATGATGGCAAGCAGGATCAGCGGATTGATTCCGGGGCCGCCGCTGCAAGGGCACTGACTCAAAACTTTTAATAATGCGCTCACTTATGTTCATCCTGGACGCTGGATTACTTTAGTAAGGACGCCCCTTGCTCAGCGACTTTGGCAATAGTCTGTTCGGTAACGTCCGTCTTTCCCTTTTGCATTCCGAGGTCAGTGATGCGCAGGTGCTCGAAGTCGGCAAATCCGGCTTGTTTGAGTAATTCCTTCGCGCAGTCCAGCTCACAGCCATCAATTGCGAGAATCTTTGAGGCCGATTCGGTTGTTTTCATAATGCCGCTGACACGACCGCCGACGCCGGCCAGGCAGAACATCTTTCCTGCGCCATTCTTTGTCATTCTTCGGGCGGCCTGGTCGGCAATTTGGCCGACATCGGCTGCTCCCGAACAGGCAAATATCAAGGTTGGACCGCCACCACAGCATTCTTGTGGTCTGTTATTTCCCATAATCGTTGTCTCCATAAAAAACCAAGAACAATCTTTACACGAACATTGGATAATATCTAAATAAGCATTGGTTTGATTTCGTCTGGCGATAGGACTTTGCCGACCACTTTGACCTGGCCATCGACAACAAGCGCCGGCGTGAGCATTACGCCGAACTTCATAATATCATTTATGTCGGTAACTTTCTGAATTTCGTATTCAATGCCCAGCATTTTGGCGGCTGCTTCGGCGCTTTCGGTCAGCTTCTTGCATTTCGGACAACCCGTTCCAAGAATTTGGATTTTTTTCATTACTCACCTCTCAATCGGGCAACAGCAAACCAGTTTTGAGTTCTCAGGCAAATTTTAACCAGCATAAGCATAACGGGAACTTCTATCAGGACGCCAACAACTGTAGCCAGCGCAGCACCGGAAGATAGACCAAAAAGCATTGTAGCAGTCGCTATTGCGACCTCAAAATGATTCGACGCCCCTATCATTGCCGACGGAGCCGCGTCCTGGTAACTCAGCTTCAGAGGTTTGGATAAGAGATAACCGACCCAGAATATCAGGTTTGTCTGAATAAACAGCGGAATCGCAATCCAGAGAATTGTCAGCGGGTTTGAAATGATGACCTCGCCTTTGAAGGAAAACAACAGCACCAATGTTATCAGTAACGCGATAATCGTTATTGGCGTAAGCACGTGAAGGAATTTCTGCTCGAACCAGTTAAGGCCTTTGTGGGCGATAATCCATTTGCGCGATACAAATCCCGCGACAAGGGGCAGAGCGACATAAATGGCAATGGAAAGCAGTAATGCCTGCCAGGGAACGGGTAATCTGCCGACGCCGAGCAAAAATCCGCCGAGCGGACCGTACAAAAATAGCATCGACAGAGAATTGATTGCCACCATAACAAGCGTGTGGCCATCGTTGCCTTTCGCTAGATAGCCCCACACCAATACCATCGCCGTGCAGGGAGCGATACCGAGGAGTATGCAGCCGGCCAGATAGCTGCGCCACAGAGGCACTTCAAGCACTTTCGTCCCGCCGAGTTCGACGACTTTGCCGACGCCGTAGGTTGCGCCGACCGGAAGGTCGAGCCCAAACGGCATCTTGACCCTGTCAACCGCATCCGGACCGATAAGACCGTAAAAGACCGTGCCTAAGAAAAAAAGCGATATCGCATACATCGTAAATGGCTTAATTGCCCAGTTGACAAACAACGTCAAACCAACCGGTTTGATGCTTTTGCCCGCCTTGAGAACCTCCGCAAAGTCGATTTTGACCATAATCGGATACATCATAAAGAAAAGACATACTGCTATCGGTATTGAAACGACCGGCGCGCCGCCGACATAAATAGCCAGACCATCAAGAAACTTTGCCAGTTCCGGAGCAATTTTGCCGAGTATAATTCCTCCAATAATGCATAAGATGACCCATAAGGTTAGATATTTCTCAAAAACATTAAGACCTTTTGTTTTTGCAATGTCACTGTTTTCAGCCATATTAGTAAATTACCTTCTGTTCTTCTTCAATTGTGTCTCTTATCTGCTGCCTGTTTAATACGTTCTACTAAGTTCTGAATTTTTTCTTGCTGGATGCGTTCCTCATCGGTTTTCGGCTCCAGCGATGGCTGGGTAACTTTCCAGGTGATTTTGCCGTTTAAAGGCGGCTCAGAATAACAGCCGGGGTCGAATAGCTTATAATCTCGAAAAGAAGTCGGCTCTTCCTGATAACAAGACCAGACCGCCTGACGCATAACCTCAGGCGAACCTTCGTTAACCAGGTCAATCACGGTAATCTGGTCGCGAAACCGCTTGACAAACTCCGGCTGGACATTGAAAAGAAAAGGAGTCGGAGCATCCGTTCCAACGATACGTTTGCGGTCGTCTATCCCGTTTTTTGCCAACGCCAGAAGCGTATCGCCAACTAAGTGCCCCGGCGATTCCGGACCACAAACCACCAAATACCGAATATTAGGATTAGAAACCACGTTACAAATAATTTTTTCTATACCGATATTTTCTGTCTGCAATGTGCCAGCCAGAGCTGCGCCGCTTTCAACGCCCACCCTAACCAAATTTTCGATATCCGCCGGCGTCTGTTCCCGCCTCCACCGCAAAATTACGACTACCGCAACCGGCGAGTAATCGTTGCCCCGCAGGTAACAACCTTCTTCCGGCGGATAATCCGCAGCCGGCTCTACTTTTTTAATATCAGCCATTATCTTTCTATTGCAAGCTGGTTATGCTATTTTCTCAATTTGCGTTTTACTTTTGCGCAAGGCGAAGGGCGGCCTCTGCAACACGAATACCCAGTTTTCTGGCGCTATCCATTCCGAATTCATCTTTGGTGATATCGTCGCCGTAATTGTTCCAGAGCGTTGCACCTTGATGCGCTTTTGGCTTTCCGCCAACTATCATAACCTCGTAGCAGAGCATTGCGGCTTGAATTTGTTCAATGACTAATTCCTGACCGCCATTTCGATACGCACCAACTGCCAACACACCGACCGGCTTATCAGCAAGAAGCAACTTAGGCGAACGGAGCACAGCGATTCTTTCCAGAAAGGCCTTGCATAAAGAGCTCATCGTGCGAAAGTATGAAGGTGAGCCAATAATCAATCCATCCGGCACAGGGTTTTTTAGTTTCGGCAGGATAAATGTATCAAAATCATCTTCTGGTATTGCGGGTGTGTCGGGCTGTGCACCACCGACCCAGCCGGAAATATCCAGCCCGCCGAGGTCAATCAATTCCACCTTGATACGGGAGTCAACCCCCTTTGCAGCAGCAAGCGCTGCATCGACGGCTTTAGCAGTTGTTTTGCCTGTCCGTGGGCTGCACGACACTCCAACAATCCTAACCGTTTTAGATTCTTCTGCTCCGCCGTTTGCTGGGCTTATAGAGGCAAAAGCAGCAGTAGCAGCAAGACCCGACGCTAAAAAATTTCTACGATCCATAATTTTTCTCCATCTATGTCTGTTCTTTTTGGCAACAAGATTCAGCTTATTACGAAATTATTTGTCCATCTTGTTAACTATCCCCAAAATGCACCGAAAAACATCCCAACGATTGTTGACATCACAATCACCAGCAGAACAAAAACCGTCGTTTTTACGTTTCCCATAAATTTACGGATTACCAGGATACTTGGTAGCGACAATGCGGGGCCGGCCAGCAGCAACGCCATCACGGGGCCATTGTGCATACCGAGCTTCATAAGCGCTTGCGTGATGGGAATCTCAGTCAGCGTAGCAAAATACCAGAATGCGCCAATGACACTGGCTACCAGATTGCTCCTCAGGCTGTTGTCGCCGACCCACTGCGCAACTTGCTTTTCAGGCAGCAGGACACTGACAAATCCGACTACAAATACCCCTCCGTAAAGAAGCGGCACAAGCAATTTTGCAAAATCCCAGGTGTTGTGCATCCACTGGCGAAGCTCATCCCGCTCAAACCATCGCCAGACCATAATAAGCACTGCGAGGCCGCACATGCCCGCCAGATACCACTTTATGTGGTGAACGGCTATAACCCAGGTCTTTTTTTCCTGCATTTCGGATATATTGTTTTTTTGCAGCTCTATTTTATCTCCTGTTTTGTTCTCGCCGAGGTCTTCTTCGAGCTGGAAACGAACGGCGTCTTTGGTCTCGTGAATAACGACTGCTTTGAATTGCCTGCCGTCGGTTGTCTTCACAATCACGTTGCCTGGATTGAACCAGTCGCTGAACACCAGGAACAAAATCATACAGGCAAGAAACAGAGCCGTTTTTGCGATGTGCCGTTTGGGCTTTTCCGGCTCGGGCATTTGTAAGGCGGCCTGAATTTTTTCACGCTCGGCTTTGCGAAATATCACTGCCATAAGCAGTCCAATCACCACGGAAAAAACAACGGCCCCAATAAATCTGCCCATCCCTATGGGAAAACCCAAAACACGAGCGGTAAGAAATATCGCAAGGACGTTGATAGCCGGGCCGGAATATAGAAACGTTGTCGCAGGACCGAGCCCGGCGCCGAGTTTATAAATTCCTCCAAACATAGGCAGGACGCTGCAGGAGCAGACCGCCAAGACACATCCTGCCACCGACGCAACCGCATAAGCCAGAACTGGATTGGCATTTGGGCCCAAATAACGCATTACTGAGTTCTGCGACAGGAAAGTAATGATGGCTCCTGCAATGAATAATGCAGGCACCACGCAGGCGAGCGTGTGATTGCGGGCATACCACTGAAGCAGCCGGAAAGACTCCTGAATCGCTGCCTGCACCTTCACATTGCTCAAAGGCAGAAGATATGCCACCAGAAAGATGCCTGCCAGTGCCGCAAGGATTTTCAACTCTCGTTTCATATTTTATTTTCTGCCACAAAGGCACCCTCGTTTCTCGATTCTCGATGCCCGATTCTCGTCGAGTATCGAGTATCCAGTATCGAGTCCCTTTGTGTCTTCGTGGCTAATCATTTAAATCCTCTTAAATAATCTTTAACAGACTTTGATTTTCTTTTGCCTGCTGTCTCAATACGCGGCTTATGCAGGAAAAGAAATCCACAATGCAGAGGCATTTCAGCCAATAGATGACCTTCAGTCCTTGCTTGCGGTGCTCAAGCACCCCCGCGGCAACCATCACGGACAAGTGCCGGGAGACGTTTGAGCGTTCAGAGCCGACAGCCAGCGCAATATCGCAGACGCACTGCTCGCCATCTTTGAGAAAATCGACTATTGCGAGTCGCAGGGGGTGGCCGATTGCCTGCGCGACCTGTGCCTGCCTTTCAAACAACAACTGTTTATGCCTGTTTATCATAATGTTACTCCTATTAAGTTACTATGTGATTATATACTCACATAGTAATATATAGTTCAAGTAAAAAGTCAAAAATTTTGTTGTGGCAATGAAAGCAGCAAGAATATTAGTATTTTTTTCTAAATCTTGCGGAGGGGATGTTCAGGAGTTTGCGGTATTTGGCGACGGTGCGTCTGGCCAGATTTTTGATGCCGGCCTCTGCCAGCTTTTCCCGTATCCGGTCGTCGCTTAAAGGCCTGGTTTTATCCTCAGCATCGATAATCTGCTGTAGTTTAGCCCTTATGGCTTCCCAGCTAAGACTCTCACCGCTGGCATCTTCGGTGCCCCCGCTAAAGAACTTACGCAGAGGCAGTATTCCCCACGGAGACTGGATGTATTTGCCTGCAACAGCCCGCGAAACGGTAGCAAGGTGCACGCCGACATCCTCTGCAACCTTCGACATCGGGAGCGGTCGAAGGTGCAGCTGGCCTTTGTTGAAGAAGTCTTTCTGATACTTGACGATGGATTTGGCGACTTTGAGCAGGGTATTTTTTCGCTGCTGGATTGCGTCTATAATCCATTGGGCGGAGCGGAGGTTTTTCTGGAGGAAGTCTTTTGTTTTTTCGCCGATTTTCGGGTCTTTTGTGAGTTTTGCGTAGTAGTTGTTTATTCTCAAGCTGGGCAGGTTAGAATCGGCCAGGCGGACGGAGTATTCATCGGAGCTATCGGTGGATTCCACTATCACATCGGGGGTTATAGGGATGTTTCTATCCTGGCCTATCTGCAGGCCGGGAGCGGTATCGAGCTTACTTATGTGCGTGATTGCCTGGTTGATTGCCTCGACACTGCAATTCATCTTTCTGGCAATTTCAGGCAGCCGATTCCCAAGCAGCTCGTCCATATACTCGGAAACCAAACGCTGTTCAAAGCTCATATCTTCGCTGCTCTGAGCCATCTGGATGAGCAGGCACTCCTTTAAGTCCCTCGCACCCACACCTGCCGGCTCTAATCTTTGCACAAGCTCCAGCGCCTTTTTCAAATCATCGATGCTGAAATCAGCCCTATCTTTGTTGTGCAACTGCTCCAATCGAACGGTCAGATAACCCCTCTCATCGATATAATCTATAATCGCACTGCCGGCTTTTTTCACCCGTTCATCGGCGTCCACTAATCCCCACTGCTCTGTCATATAATCGTGCAGAGATTGAGGCGGTGCGGCAGTATTTTTTAGCGCCTCAAGTTTCCTGTCAGGCTCATTACTTTGAATCCGTGGACGAAACGATTCAGCCTGGTCGGTATACGACTTGAAATCCTCACCCAGACTTTCGAGGCGATTAAAATCTCCAACCTTGCTGGCATCCGTGCTGATGACTAAATCCTTCTCATCATTATCTTCGGTCTGGTCCTCAATGGGACCGGCAGGTTCAGGATTTGAGGTATCCTCCGCTTCCAGGACGGGATTGCTGTTGAGCTCCTGCTCTATTCTTTCCTGCAGCGCAAGTAATGGAAGCTGGAGTATCTCCATCGATTGAATCATATGCGGAGCCAGCTTCATCCGCTGCTCCATCCGCATAACACCTCTCATCTCCAGCTTCATAAAAACACCTGAAAAATCCTACCTGTTCCCGGCACCGCCGGGGTTACAAAAAAAGTGGTTATATTCGCACTGAAAAAAGCTATTAGAAATTTTCGGCTAAATTTCATTATATCATAAATCTGCCAAAAATTTCATCAAGTTTTGTATAACAAGAAGAAAAACCTGATTTCCGACATTCGGCTTTTATAAAAAGCAAAACACCTACAAAAGCAACTACAACGTCCATCCCTGCCGATACTGACGCTGGATATATTTATTGGCCTCCGGCACATTGGTAATTCTCATATTCGGCCCATCCCAGAGCAGCTTTTCGCCCGTGCGAATAGCAATATTACCCAATAAGAGCACCTCGGTTATCGGCCCGGAGAAGTCAAAATTGGCAATAGGGGGCTTGCCGCCCTTGCAGGCATCAATCCATTCCTGGTGGTGGCCGGGCGACCTCGGAATCGTTTTCGGCGGCAGCTTGTATTCTTTCATTTTCGACTCAGGTATCAGCCTCGGACTGGCAGCGCACCAGCCAGGTGCAAGTATTTTACCTTTCTGGCCGATAAATAAGCTGCCGCCGTCATTATCACCCAGCCGGCGGTCCGGCTCCAGCTCTTCAGGACGCGGCGGCATATTCCCACCATCATACCAGGTAAGCGTTACCGACGGCATATCGCTTCGTGCAGGGAATTCATACCGAACGATTGATTTTACCGGCCCGGTCTCTTCGTTGTTTCCTTCCTGAGAAACAAGCTCCACGCTTGTCGGGCAGCCCAGTTTTAATGCCCAGAAAATCGGGGAGCAGTTATGGATACCCATATCGCCGAGTGGCCCCGTTCCGAAGTCCCACCAGCCTCGCCATTTGAACGGCACATAAGCCGGATGATACGGTCGATTTGGTGCCGGGCCCAGCCAGAGGTCCCAATCCAGCGTTGGCGGTGGTGGCGGAGTATCTTCGGGTCGAGCAATACCCTGCGGCCACCAATTGCCGGGCCTATCCGTCCAGGTGTGAACCTCACGAACAGCCCCAATAGCACCATCCCAAATCCATTCGCACAGCAGTCGAATCCCTTCATCCGAATGGCCCTGGATACCCATCTGGGTAGCAACGTTGTGCTCGCGGGCAGCCTGCGCAACCATTCGCGCCTCATATATCGAGTGCGTCAGCGGCTTTTCGCAATAAACGTGCTTACCCATTTTTATCGCCATCATAGTTGCCACGGCGTGGATGTGGTCCGGCGTAGCGACTATTACCGCATCGATGTCTTTTTGCTTTTCAAGCATTTCACGAAAATCGCGGTATTGTTTAGCGTTTGGGTATCGCTTGAACGTAGGAGCTGCCCGCTGCTGGTCCACATCGCACAGTGCAACGATATTTTCGCTGCTGACTGCATCGAGGTTGTCAGCGCCTCTGCCGCCTACGCCGATACCGGCTATGTTTAGCTTCTCGCTCGGCGGAATATGCCGCGAACCTCCCAGCACATACCTGGGCACAATAGTAAGCGCTGCTGTCAGAGCAGCCATATTATCTAAAAACTGGCGTCTTGAGAGCCTGCCGGCTTTGCGTTTTGGACTCGTCCTTTGAGGTTTCATATCACAAATCTCCAATGAATGTAACAATAGTGCTCATTTAGAAAATATCTCAAAACTGTCACCCTGAGCGAAGCGAAGGGTCTGGCCTGTCAAAAAGAGAGATTCTTCGCTGCGCTCAGAATGACATTCTATCTTTTGAAATAGTTTCTTAATGCTGTCTTAACTGCTGTTGATAGTATCTATAAATACCGCCCTTGTCTATTAGATTAGACGGTATTAGCTGACTGGTTTATGGTTACAACTGCCATCCCTGGCGGTATTGACGATGAAGGAGCGTGTTGGCTTCGGAGACGTTGGTAATATTCATATTCGGGCCGTCCCAATACAACTTTTTGCGCGCCCGAATTGCAACATTGCCCAGCAGCAGCGTCCGCGTTACCATTCCTGAGAATTCGAAGTTGGCGCCTGCCGGCTGGCCGCCCTTGCAGGCACTGAGCCATTCTTCGTGATGGCCGACAGACCTGGGGATGGTTCTGGGCGGCTGTTTGTAGGCCTGCATTTTCGAGTCTGGTATCAATCTCGGGTTTTCGCCGGCAAAGCCGCTCAATATCTTGCCGTTGTCGCCTACAAATAACAGGCCCTCGTTGGGCATTCCTTGCCCTTGCAGCTCCTCCGGCTCGGCAGGCAGCAGACCACCATCGTACCAGATTAGCTTGACAGGCGGCATATCACCACGGGCGGGAAACTCCCAACGAATTATCGACGCCCTCGGGTAAGTCTCTTTATTCAGCTCTAATGGAGCCCACATCTTGGGTGAAAATTCCGAACAACTGGCCTCTATGTTTGTGGGATGCTCAAGCTTTAGAGCCCTGAAAATTGTATCGAAACTATAGCAGCCCATATCGCCCAATGCGCCGGTTCCAAAATCCCACCAGCCGCGCCAGACTAAAGGCAGGTAGGCAGGATGATAAGGCCTGGACGGCGCAGGACCAAGCCACAGGTCCCAATCCAGTGTAGGCGGCACCGGCGGCGTATCATTGGGACGGTCAATATCCTGAGGCCAAATCGGCCTGTTCGACCAGTTGTGAACCTCACGGACAGGACCGATTGCGCCGTCCCATATCCATTCGCGCAGCAAACGTGACCCCTCCGATGCCTGATTTGCAGTTCCCAGCTGAGTGGCGACTTTGCATTCACGGGCTGTTTGTGCGACCTTATGGGCTTCAAAAACCGTCTGGCACAGCGGTTTCTGGCAGTAAACATGTTTACCTGCCTTCATTGCCATTATGGAGATTACGGCATGTGTGTGGTCCGGCGTAACCACCAGCACCGCGTCGAAGTCCTTGTTTTTCTCCAGCATAATGTGGAAGTCGGTATAGGCGGCACAATCGGCGTTCTGGTATTTTTCATCGACGACACTCTTAGCTCTATCACGATTACCAGCGTCAACATCACAAACAGCTACGATTCGAGTATCTGGTTTGTCCAGGAAGGTTTTCAGGTCCCGCGTGCCCTGGTCGCCTACGCCGATAGCGGCAATGTTGATTTTTTCGTTTGGCGAGATATTACGTGTGCCGCCAAGGACATACCGCGGCACAATGGTAAATCCCATTGTGGCCGCCACCCCACTCATAAAATCACGCCGAGAAATATTACCACTTCCTTTTTTTGTTTTGCTGTAATTTTTCATATTATTTTCTCCTTAATAAACTTAAAAGCTCGTAAGCGTTCACCCATTTTCGAGTAATTGAAGTACACTTTAGTAAACTTTTGTCTTTGTCCGATAACGATTATATGGACAAAGACGCATATATAAAGCAGTTGGAAGAGCAAAACGCGGAATTGA
>Ga0315279_10001373_pt1 | contig 40844 bp, 32 predicted proteins | sample YL17G06_20_MG_FD_203694 | JGI IMG/M metagenome (GOLD analysis project Ga0315279, IMG submission 203694) | Sediment microbial communities from Yellowstone Lake, YNP, Wyoming, USA - YL17G06_20 | ecosystem: Environmental > Aquatic > Freshwater > Lake > Sediment | place: USA: Wyoming | collected...
CGGTGGAAGCGGTCGTGCGGCAGGACGCGGACGCGCTGGCGGATGCCGTCGTGGGAATGGCCCAGGCGACCGACGTCAACCGCCCCGAGCTGCGCAACGACCTGACCGAGATGCTGGAGGCGTACTCGGTCGTGGCGCTCGGCAACCTGCCGATCGGCGAACTGCTGCGCGACGTCTTCGGCGTGATGGCGCGCCACCGCCTGCGGATGCCGGCCGACCTGCTGCTGCTGGCGCGGGCGCTGGTGACGAGCGAGGGCGTCGGCCGGCAGCTCGATCCCGCCTTCAACATGGTGGAGACGGCGCGGCCGCTCATCGAGCGCGTGCTGCGCGAACGCATGTCGCCGTCCGCGCTGGTGGAACGGGCGGGCGAGTTCGCGCACGACGCCGCGGACATCGTCCAGACGGTGCCGCGCGGCGTGCTCGAGATTATCGAGAAGGTACGGACCGACCGCTTCCAGATCCAGTTCGTGCACCGCAACCTCGAGCACGTCGTGCACGAGATGGATCGATCGAGCAACCGCCTGAGCCTGGCCGTGCTCGTCGCGGCGCTGATCGTCGGATCGTCGCTGATCTTTCAGGCGAAATCCGGCCCGGCGATGTTCGGCTATCCCGCCCTGGGGATGGTGGGCTTCCTCGCGGCGGGGTTGCTGGGCCTGTGGCTCGTGGTGCTGATCCTCCGCTCCGGTCGATTCTGATCCGCAGATTCTCGCAGATGGTACCCATCGGCAGATTCACGCAGATTCACGCAGAAGGTACCGGTTCAGCAGATTCTCACAGATTCTCGCGGATTGGACCGGTCCGCAGATTCTCACCGACTGGCGCGTTTGGTCTCCAAAAATGCGCGCTCGGCCTGCTCGAGGCGCACCAGCTCGAGCACGTATGACTGCGGTGGGGCAGGGCTTCAGCCCTGCCAGTTGCGGCGGTAGGGCAGGGCTTCAGCCCTGCCAGCAGTGGTAACCTGAGAGAGTCTCGGAAGGACACACACACCAGATGGCCTCTCTCACCGAACAAGCTGTCCTCGACGCGCTGCGCGGCGTCCGGGATCCCGATCTGCACAAGGACATCGTCACGCTCGGGTTCGTGAAGGACCTGCGCGTCGAGGACGGGCGCGTCTCGTTCGCCATCGACCTGACGACACCCGCCTGCCCGGTGAAGGACCAGATGCGCGAGCAGGCGCGGGCCGTGGTGGCGGCCCTTCCCGGCGTCACCGATGTGCAGGTGACGATGACGGCGACCGTGCGGACGGCGAGGCCGGGAGACGCGCGCGCGCCGATCCCGGGCGTCAAGAACATCATCGCCGTCGGCGCGGGCAAGGGCGGCGTTGGCAAGACGACGGTCGCGGTGAACCTGGCGATCGCGCTGGCGCAATCGGGCGGCCGCGTCGGCCTGATCGACGGCGACGTGTACGGTCCGAACGTGCCGATGATGCTCGGCATCGGCAAGGCGCAGCTGATGGCCGACGAGCAGCAGAAGATCATTCCGCCCGAGCAGTACGGCATCGAAGTCGTGTCGATGGGACTGCTCGCGAGCGACGACTCGGCGGTCATCTGGCGCGGCCCGATGCTGCACGGCGTCATCCGCCAGTTCTTTCAGGAAGTGCGCTGGGGCCAGCTCGACTACCTCGTGATCGACATGCCGCCCGGGACCGGTGACGTTGCGCTCAGCCTGAGTCAGACCGTGCCGGTGGCCGGCGCGATCGTCGTCACGACGCCGCAGCAGGTGTCGCTGGCCGACACGCGGCGCGCCGTGCGGATGTACCAGAAACTGAACATCCCCGTGCTCGGCATCATCGAGAACATGAGCTACTTCGTGTGCCCGACCTGCCGCCACGAGAGCGACATCTTCGGCCGCGGCGGGGGAGAGGAGCTGGCCGCCGACATCGGGGTGCCGTTCCTCGGGCGCATCCCGATCTACGAACCGATCCGCGTGGGCAGCGACACCGGCCACCCGATCGTCATCGGCGAGCCCGACTCACCCGCGGCGCAGGCGTTCGTGCACGTCGCCGAACAGACCGCGGCCCAGGTTTCGATCGCCAGCTACCAGCCGGCCGCCGCCGCACCGGTCAAGTAAGCGTGCCGGGTGCTGCGCACCACGCTCCAGGCTTCGGGCTCCCCGCGGCAGGTGGGAGGCGGAAGCTGGGGGGCGGCCAGACTCTGTGGGACCGCCGGTCTTCAGCGGGGCCCCCAGCGCGGCAGCCGCGCTGGGGACCCCGAGACCGGTGGCGGTGGGGCACAGGCTTCAGCCTGGGGCCTACGAATCCCTCTTCATCTCGCGGCCCGCGGCGTGTCCACGTACCCGCGTCTCGCCCGCACCATGTACGATCCGTCGCGGACGCGCACGCGGATGCTGTGGTACTTGCCGTCCGGCGCGTGAACCGGCATGTAGCCGAGCATGTACTGGTGGTTCAGCTCGTTGGCGATGCGCTCGGTGGCGCGGGGCAGATCGGCGCTCGTCTTGATGGCTTCCGTGTAGCCGCCGGTCGGCCCGGTGATGTCGTTCAGTGCCTGCGGCGAGAACTTCCGGGCGATCGCCGGCCCGGACGGCTCGTCGATCGCGATCGCGTAGACGAAGGCGTCGGTCGGGACCAGCGCGCGGACGGCATCATAGAGCGTGGCGTCGCTCGAATTGTCCTCGCCATCCGACACGATCACCATGCCGCAGCGCTGGTGGCGGCGCGTGGACAGCAGCGGGATGGAGGCCATGAGCGCATCGTAGATGGCCGTTCCGCCGAACGGCTTGACGTCGTTCAGGTGGTGGGCGAGGTTGCGCGGCGGGAACGTCCACGGGGCCACCAGGCGAGGGCCGTGATTGAAGACCATCAGGAACGCCTCGTCCGCGGGCGCGAGCAGGTCGAGGACGAAGCGATCGAGCGCCGCCCGAGCGTCCGCGATGCGCTGTCCATACATGCTGTCGCTGACATCGACGAGGATGCCGAGGCTGACCGGCAACCGCTCCCGCGTCGCGAACCTCACCGTCTGTTCCACGCCGTCCTCGTGGACGATGAAATCGTCCCGCCCGAGGCTGGTGATCAAGCGGCCGTCGTGATCCGTGACGGTGGCGGCCACTTGGACGAGCTGGACCTCGGTACGGAACGTCTGCGTCCCGCCGGCGGTGAAGAAGCCCGCCACGAGCAGAAGGCCCGCGGCTGCGGGGAGAAGTGGCCATCGAGGCGAGGAGATCGCCATGCAGCTAGTGTAACGGGTTGCGGCTGAAAGCGCGCATTACCCATTTCGGTCCGCCGCATCGCCCGCGTTGTCGTCATCGGCGATCGCCCGCCGGCGCCTGTGCCGCCGGAACACCCGCCCGATGAACGCGCTCGTTCCCCCGACCAGCGTGATCGGCCAGTAGATCAGGGCCAGCACGCCCGTGGCGTACGTCAGCGAGCGGCTGGCGAGCAGTGACATGCCGAGCGTCGAGAACGGGTTGTCGTTGACGAGATAGGTCCACGTGGACGACGATCCGCCGACGCCGACGCGATCGAGATCGATTTCGCCCCGGTCCGCCCGCAACCGCCCGAAGGTCTCCAGCGTCTGCTCGTCCACGCGGTCCATCATCTCGGCGAACGCCTCGATGATCTGGCGCGAGAACTCCGTCAGCGGCTCCTTGCCGCCCAGCCGCTGCAGGTGAATCCCCTCGCGGATGTCTTCGATGAGCGCCAGGTGGTCCGACCACGCGCGATCCAGGAAATGGATCGCGAGCCGTTGCTCGGCGCGGCGCACGACGTCCGTGCCCGCGGCATCCACCAGCCGGCGGTAGTGCTCGGGCGCGCCTTCCGCGCAGATTCCCGGATCGGCCTCGTGGAGCAAGTACGCCTGGCGGCGCTCGTACACCATGCGGCGCTGCTCGTCCACCATCTGCGAGTACTTCCACAGCGTCTTGCGGATCTCGAAGTTCTGACCCTCGATGATCCGCTGCGCGCGCGCGATCTCCCGGAACACGATCGGATCACCAATCGGGCCGGACTGGGGCGCCGGCCGGTGCGCCGGCGGGATCAGCCCGGTCACCCCGTAGCGCTGGATCAGATCGTCTTCGAGACCGATGAAGAACCGCGAGGTGCCCGGATCTCCCTGGCGCCCGGCCCGGCCGCGGAGCTGGTCGTCGATGCGCCGGCTCTCGTGACGGTTGGTGCCGATCACGTACAGGCCGCCGAGCGCGAGCACCTGTTCGCGCATTTGGGGATCGCCGGCGCCGAGCACGATGTCGGTGCCGCGCCCCGCCATGTTGGTCGAAATCGTCACCGCGCCCAGCGTGCCCGCCTGCGCGACGATCCGCGCTTCGCGCGCGTCGTGGCGCGCGTTGAGCACGCGGCACTTGACGCCGCGCGCCTTCAGCATGGCGGCCAGCTCCTCGGATTCGTGCACGCTGGCCGTGCCGGCGAGCATCGGCCGGCCCGTCGCGTTCACACGGGCGATCTCCTCGAGCAGCGCCTCATGCTTCGCGGCCCGGTGCGTGAACACCACATCGTCTTCATCGTCGCGCTCGCACGGCCGGTTGGGCGGGAAGACGACGGTGGTCAGGCCGAAGAACTGATCGAACTCGGCGGCGGCGGGGACCGCCGTGGCCGTCATCCCCGCGATCGTCGGATAGAGCCGGACGAAGTGCTGCACGGGGATCGAGCCGAGGATCTTCCCCTCGCGCCTGATCTCGACACCTTCCTTCGCCTCGACGGCCGGCTGGATGCCGTGCGGCCAGCGCCGGTTCTCCGCGACGCGCCCGGTGAACTCGTCGACCAGTTCGACGCGGCCGCCGCGGACGATGTAGTCCCGATCGCGCTTGAGCAGCGTTTCGGCGTGCAGCGCCACGTGCACGGCACTGAGCAGGAGATTCTGATCCGGCCGATCCAGCCGCACGCCGCCCAGCAGCCTGCCCGCGTGCCGGAACCCGGTCTCCGTCAGGACGACGGTCCGTTGGTACTCGTCCGCGTCGTAGTCGACGCCGCGGCGCAGCTCGCGCACGAGCGCGGCGAGCCTCCGGTGATCGATGTCGAGCCCCGGTGTCGGTCCGGCGATCACGAGCGGTACCCGCGCCTCGTCGATCAGGATGAAGTCGGCCTCGTCCACGATGACGTAGTGGCGCGGCCGCCGCACGACGACGCGATCCGGATCGTCCGCGGTGTGATCGCGCAGGAAGTCGAAGCCGGCTTCCTTGGCCGTCACATAGGTGACGTCGGCGGCGTACGCACGGCGCCGCTCGTCCGGCGTCATGCCCTGCACCACGAAGCCCACGTCGAGCCCGAAGAACCGGTAGACGGGTCCCATCCACCCGGCATCGCGACGCGCGAGATAGTCGTTCGCCGTGAAGACGTGCACGCCGTGGCCGGCCAGCGCGTTGAGCACCGCCGGCGGGACCGCGACGAGCGTCTTCCCTTCGCCCGTTGCCATCTGGGCGAGCTTGCCCCGGTGCAGCGCGACGCCCGCCGCCATCTGCACGTCGAACGGCCGCATGCCGAGCAGCCTCGCGGCTGCCTCGCGCGCGATGGCGAAGACGTCGGGCAGGAGGGTATCGAGAATGGCGTCGTCCGAAGTCCGATGTCCGATGTCCGATGTCGGGGATCCGATGTCCGGTGTCCGGTGTCCGGTGTCCGGTGTCGGGGGTCCGATGTCCGAAGTCCGATATTCGACGTCCGAGGTCGGGGGGCCGATGTCCGGCGTCCGGTGTCCGGCGTCCGGCGTCGGAACTCCCGCGTCCGGCGTCATTGCGCTCGCGCGCGCCTTCTCACGAAGTGAGATCGCCCTTGCCTGCAGGTCGGCGTCCGTCAGCCGCCGGGCGCCAACTGCTTCGATGCGGGCGACGGCCGCGAAGTACGGCCGCACGTCGTATTCGATCGGAATCCCGGCCCAGCGCAGCCACGTCTGGTGGGCGGCGTCGAACAGGTCCCACGACGTGACGCGGTCGGCGGGCATGCGGCAGACGATACGCCGCCGGTCACGCGCGGGCAAGCGAAGATCGCGAGGACCCGCGAATGCGGCCGACCGAGGGGGTCGCAACAAGTGCCACGCCTGGCCCGCGGAGCGGCGTGAGGATTCTGCAAACCGGCCGATCGGATCGTCCGCAATGCACAGGTGCGCGGTGCGGCCCGCGTCTTGCTCCTCCGACGCTTCGAACCGGAGAAACGACGATGAAGCATCCTCGTACGTCGGCGTCGCGGCGACGGACAACCGTGATGCTGCCTGAACGGATCGAACGAGCGATCTTCCTCGTTCGCGGCGAGAGAGTGATGGTCGATTCCGACCTGGCCACGCTCTACGGCGTGCGGACGAAGGCGCTCGTGCAGGCGGTCAAGCGCAACGCCGGACGCTTCCCGCCGGACTTCGTGTTCCAACTGGGGAAGGAGGACCTGTCCCGTTTGAGGTCACAGTTTGTGACCTCAAACAAATCGCTCGGGCGCGGAGGGCGGCGCTACCTGCCGTTCGCCTTCACCGAGCAAGGCGTGGCGATGTTGTCGAGCGTGCTGCGCAGCGAGCGGGCCGTGAAGGTGAACGTCGAGATCATGCGGACGTTCGTACGGCTGCGCAGGATACTCGCCTCCCACGCGGATCTCGCGCGCAAGCTCGCGGAACTGGAAGAGAAGTACGATGGGAGGTTCCGGACCGTCTTCCGCGCGATCCGCGAGTTGATGGCACCGCCACTTGTCCCCGAAAAGCGGCCGATCGGGTTCCGAATCAGCGGCGGCCGGTGACGCCCCGTCACGCGTTCCGGCCTTCTTTTTCGGTTCGGCGCCGCAGGATGCGCATCCACACGGCCAGCATCGAGAACGCGCCGCCACCGAGAATCGGCGCCCAGGGGTTGCTCCCGCGATCGAGTACCGCCTGCTCGGGATCCTGCGGGTCGTAGAACACCTGCACCGTCCTGCCCACCGGGTACCCGGCCGCGAGCGTGGCGGCAGCGCCGCGGTCGCCGCTGCTGACCGGGTGAAACGCGATCCGGCTGCTCATGAACCGGACGGGGCCGACCGAGTAGGAGTACATGACCAGCGGACGGTACGTCGCGCCGCCCTTGCCGCGGAACTCGTTGACGCTCGACGCGATCACCCGGCCGTCCACCTTCACCCAGCCCCGCGAGCGGGAGGTCTCACGCATGGTGAACAGGCCGAAGATGATGAGGCCCACGCCCAGCGCGCTGAAGACGATGCGCAGGGAATTGAGCGTGCGGATGCGGCCGCGGGCGTCGTCCGAAAGGTTGCCTTGACCCGCCATGGAGAGAGCTTACCGCGTGCGGCCCGTTTCGGAGAAGCAGGGCGAGCGCACCACGTAGCAACTGGTTGTCGGCGATCGCCCCCAACGGTATCCGTCCATGCCGGCACGCGACTGGGCGGATGCGGCGTTCTCGTAAACGACTCAGGGCACCGATGCTACAGGTGTCCTCCTAAGCTCTCGAGGAGAGCGGCCAGGGCCGGTTCGTGCTCGCGTTCACGAATTGGGTGTGAAGATCGCCTTGAACACGTACCCGGCGATTTCGGGGTTCTCCTTGAAACGGCGCGTCGAATAGCCGTACCAGTGCTCTCCGAACGGCACGTAGAGGCGGACCTTGTGGCCCTCCCGGACGAGCGTGCGGCGCAGTTCGGGGCGCACGCCGAGCAGCATCTGGAACTCGTACTGATCCTTCCGAAGCCCCAGATCGCGGATGATTTTCTGAGCCCCGTCGACCAGGACGGAGTCGTGTGTTGCGATGCCAACGTAGACGCCTCCGCGGAGCATGAGTTCCAGGACCTTCAGGAAATTGCGCTGGACTTCCTGGCGACCCTGAAACGCAATCTCCCTGCGCTCCTTGTAGATCCCCTTGCACAGGCGGAACGCGGCCCCGTCGGCGGTCAGCTGCCGCGCGTCTTCTTCAGTCCTGTGGAGATACGCCTGCAGCACGATACCCGTCTTCGGAAACTCGCGGTGCAGCGCCCGGAAGATCTCGATGGTGTCCGAGGTGCAGGTGGAATCCTCCATGTCGAAGCGGACGAAGATCCCGTACCCCGCCGCCACTTTGAGGATCTCCCCGGTGTTTTCGCGGCAGAAGTTCTTGTCGACCTTGAGACCGAGGGACGTGAGCTTGATGGAGAGGTTGGCGTCGAGTTTCTCGCGGACGATGGTGTGGAGGACCCGGATCGACTGTTCGCGGGAGGCGGTCGCTTCTTCGCGCGTGAACACATCTTCGCCGAGCACATCGAGCGTGGCACACACCCCTTCCGCGTTCAACTGCCGGACGGTGGCGATGGCGTGGTCGATGGTCTCGCCGGCGATGTAACGGCCCGCGAAGTAGCGGACCACACGCCTCGGGACCAGCGGAATGGTCGAAACGATGAGCTTGTTCAGCAAGTGCATGATTGCGTGCCTTGGAGTTGGCTCCCTCCCGCCTCATCCTCGGTTGACCGGTACGGCCAGGGCGGGAGTGGAGTAGGAAAGTGAAATCATTGGTCTGCGAACGCTGGGAGAGAACGAGTGGGGGATCACTGAGCGCCGGAGAAATATACCCAGCATTTGCCTCGAAGGCAAGGTGGCCTGACACGAGCCGGCCACGCCGGGCTCGCGCCGTTTACGCGTGATTCAGCCAACCCGAAGCCTCGATATCTTCTAAGGCTGACATCGTGACGAATGAAGCGAGTTTTCGGGCCTCAGAAGCGTGAACAGCGGCGGCACCAGCGGGTAGTCGCGGCGATCGCCGGCGTAGAACACGCGTTCGAGAAACAGCCCGGAGGCGGGCGCGGTCACCCGGGCGGGCAGCTTCGATCGCGCCTGCAGCAGCGACTCCACGCGTTCGGGTGACAGCTGGCCGCGCCCGGCTTCGACCAGCACGCCGATCATCCGGCGCACCATCTTCCAGAGGAAATGCGAGCCCTCGACGCGGACGAGCAACAGGTCGCCGGACTCTTCGACCTGCACCCGATCCACCTGCACGATCGTGGACGATTCCTCCGGGTCGGCGTCGGTGAACGCCTGGAAATCGCGCATGCCGGCGAACCGCGCGGCGGCCTGCTGCATCTTCGCGACGTCGAGGTCCTCCTTCACCCACCACACGTAGGGCTTTGCAAACGCCGTCCGGCGCCGGGCGATCTGGTACAGGTAGCTGCGGGCCACCGCGTCGTGGCGCGCATGGAAACGATGGGGCACGCGCGAGGCGGCGAGCACGTTGATGTCGGCGGGCAATCCGTCGTTGATCGCCGGCACCAGGTCGTCGGGCGTCAGCGTCGTCTGCAGATCCAGGTGCGCCGCCTGGGCCAGGGCGTGCACGCCGGCATCGGTGCGGCCCGAGCCGTACAGCTCGAAGTCGCGGCGCCCCGACACCTCGCGAACCACGCGGTCGATCTCCCCCTGCACCGTGCGCGCGTTCTTCTGGATCTGCCAGCCGCTGTAGCGGGTGCCGGCGTACTCGATGAGGAGCTTGAAACGAGGCATGGCGGGTTGTTGTTGTCGACGGTTGATAGTTGATAGTCGATAGTCGATAGTCGAATCAGGAGCCAGGAGCCAGGAGCCAGGAACCACGGGCCTGCTCCTGCTCACGAACGATAGCAGGTTTGCGGACTGGGTGACCGATCCCGCCAACCAGGTGCCGCGAACATACGTCGTGACCGTCCGCGGCGACGTGGCGGAGGACGTGCGGCGCCGACTGGAGGCGGGCATCGTGAGCGGGGGCGAGAGTCTCTGCGCGCGGAGCGTCGAGGTGCGCAAGAAGTCGCGCCGCGAGACGCACCTCCTGGTCGAGCTCACGGAAGGAAGGAACCGCGAGATTCGCCGCCTGTTCGAGGCAGCCGGCCACGACGTGACGCGGCTGAAGCGGGTCGGCTTCGGCGGCCTGGCGCTGGGCGATCTGCCGCCGGGCAAGTGGCGCACCGTGTCGAAGGCGGAACTGGCATCGGCATTCCCCGAAGCGCCGTTCGCCCGCTCACCACTACGAAATTCTTCGTTGACATGTACGAAACACGTCGTATAATGCGGCCCATGGGAGCGAAAACGCCAAAGCCCACCGACGGCGAGCTGGGCATCCTGCGGGTGCTCTGGGAACAGGGGCCAAGCACCGTCCGTCAAATTCAGCAGGTCCTCGACCGCGCGCGCCCGACCGGGTACACGACCGTCCTCAAGCTCCTCCAGATCATGACGGAGAAAGGGCTGGTGCGGCGCGACGAGACCGAGCGCCGCCACGTGTACCGCGTGCGGTTTTCCGAGGAACAGACGCAGCAGCAGCTGCTGGGCCATCTGCTCGATCGGGCGTTCGCGGGATCGACGGGCAAGTTGGTGATGCAGGCGCTCTGCAGCCGCAAGGCGTCGGCCGAGGAACTGGCCGCCATCCGGAAACTGCTCGACGAGTGGGAAGAAGGAGCGGACCAATGATCCCCGAGGCTGCCGGCGCGTTCTTCGGCCAGGCGGTGGTGCCAGCCCTCGGCCGCACGATCCTGCACTCGGCCTGGCAGGTCGGCCTCGTCGTCGGCGTGACCGCCCTGGCGCTCGCGGCGCTTCGCCGCGCCACGTCCAACCTGCGCTACTTCGTCGCGTGCGCCGGCCTGGCCGTGGCGCTCGCGCTGCCGGTGGCGACGTTCGTGATGCTGGCGCGGACGACTGCCGACGGCGATGCCGGGTTCGTGCCCGCCGCCGCCACCAGCTCATCTCCGGCTCCACGCCGCATCGTGCCGACCGCACGCGCTGCGCCTGCCGTGCCTGTTGCGGCGTCTACCGAGAATTCGCGCAACCTCCGCCTCGAGGCGGCTTTTCCGTGGCTGGTCTCGGCCTGGGCCTGTGGCGTGCTGCTGCTGTCGCTCCGGTTGCTGGGCGGCTGGTGGGCCATCGTGCGCCTGGCGAACCGCCGAGCGGCGGCGCCACGCGACCAGTGGCGAGATCTGTTCGAGCGCCTGGTCGGACGGATGGGAATCTCGCGCGCTGTTCGTGCCTTCGAATCGGCCGCGGTCGGCATGCCGACCGTGATCGGTTGGATCCGCCCGGTCGTGCTGCTGCCCGTCAGTGCGGTGTCCGGCCTGACCGTGCACCAGATCGAAGCGATCCTCGCCCACGAACTCGCGCACGTCCGCAGACACGACTACCTGGTCAATCTCGTCCAGTCCGCCATCGAAACGCTGTTGTTCTATCACCCCGCCATCTGGTGGTTGTCGGGGCGGATTCGCCGTGAACGCGAGCACTGCTGCGACGACATCGCCGTGGCGGTTCTCGGCGATGCGATTGGATACGCGCGGGCGCTGACCGCGCTCGAAGCGCGGCGCCAGCGAACACCGAGACTGGCGGCCGCCGCGAACGGAGGAGTCCTGATGCGCCGCATTGCCCGCCTTCGCCAGACCGCCGGCCGCCCCAACGCGCAGCCCGGCTGGTTGCTTCCCGTATTCGTGGTGCTCTTCGTCGCGCTCGCGCTGGCGTCGGCGACGGCCGTGCGTGCCGCCTACGCGCAGGTCACCAGGGACGAGCCGATCCGCGCAGCCACACCGCAGGGGACATCGCCCGCGACGACCGAGGCACGGGCCCTAGCCGCCGAGTTGGAGCGCGTGCGGGAAACGCTTCGCGCCCAGGTGAAGCAGGCGGACCAGACGCTGCGCGAGCAGGCCCGGAGCGAGCAGACGAGGGAACGGATCGCGGCGGCACGGCAAGCCGTCCGCAGCGCGCTCGATCAGATGGAGCAGGCGCGTCGGGAGCAGCTCGAGGCGGGTCGCGCGCTCGGGGACCGTGCGCGGACGCGTGGAGCCACCCGGGCCCAGAGGGAGCTTGCCCTCGAGGCTGCGCAACAGACCGTTCGCCGCCGGATGCAGGAGATGGAAGAGGCGCTGCGCCGGCAGGAACGGGGCGGCGAAGCGAATCAGGCTCTCGAACGCGCCGCGGACATGCTGCGCCGTCGAACGGAACAGATGGACCAGGAGTTGCGGCGCCACGCCGAGCGCATGCGCGATCGGTCGCTCGACCTGCAGGCGGCGAACCTTGCGATGACGACGCCATTGCCGTCGTTCCTGCCGATGCTGCCGCCGCCGGATGTCGATTTGCGCCCGCCGGCCGCCCCCGCGCCGCCCGCCCGGACGCAGGCGCCGCCACCGCCGCCCGCGCCGCCGACCGCGCCTCCGCCGCCGGTTCCGCCCGCTCCTCGCGCTTCGATGCAGGCGCCGCCACCGCCGCCCGCGCCGCCGACCGTGCCTCCGCCGCCGGCCATGCCCGCTGCGCGCGCTTGGACGCAGGTGCCGCCACCGCCTCCCGTGCCGCCGGCTCCTCCGGCGCCGCCGGCCCCGCCCGCGCCACCGGCCCCGCCCGCGCCGCCCGCACCACCCGCGCCGCCCGGATCCGGTCTGCTGTCGTGGCTCTTTGGCGGCCAGGACGAGTGGCGTTCGCAGTGGGTCATCAACGACCGCAAGCTCGAGGTGCGCGGCCACGGAAGAATGAGCGAGGTTGCGCTGACCGACGATGACTCGGACATCCGCAGCCTGCCGCCTGACGGGTACCTGCAGATCTCGGAGCGGACCGGCCTGTTCAGCAGCGTGACGTTCGAGGCTCGGTGGGTCAACGGGAAGATCGAGCGCAAGTGGAGCGGTCTGAACGGCGAGGCCGAGCGGCGTAAGTGGCTGGCCGATCGCCTGCTCGAGCTGGTGCGCCACAGCGGGCTCGCCGCCGACGCGCGCGTCGCTCGCATCCTGAAGCAGTCCGGTCCTGACGGCGTCCTGCAGGAGATCTCCCGGATCGATTCCAACTACGTCAAGCGCATCTACATCCTGCGCCTGCTCGACACGGCGTCGCTCGACGTGCCGACGCTTTCACGCCTCATCGCGCAGGCCGGCCGCGAGGTGCGCTCCGCGTACGAGCTGGCGTCGGTGCTGTCCGCCGTGGCGCCCCGCCTGAAGGACGATGCCACGCGAGTCACGTACCTGCAGGCGGTCAAGTCGATCAATTCGGACTACGAGCGGCGCCGGACGCTCGCCGCGTTGATGAAGACCGGCACGCTCAGCCCGGCGGCCGTCAGCGCGCTGCTCGACGCGGCGAGGGCGATCCGATCCGACTACGAAATCGCTTCCGTCCTCACCGAGCTGCTGCGATCGACGGATGTGACCGATGCCAATCGCGACGCGTTCCTCGCCGCCGTGGACACCATCCAGTCCGACTACGAGCGTCGTCGCGTGCTCTCGGCGCTCGTCAATCGGGGCACGTCGACGCCGGCGATCCTCAACGTGGTCTACACCAGCGCATCACGCATGCGGTCCGACTACGAGCTGGCGTCGGTGCTCGTTGACTGCCTCCGCCGTCACCCGCTGGACGCGACGCTTCGTCCCGCGTTCTTCGGCGCGTTCGGCGGCCTCAAGTCCGACTATGAACGTCGCCGGGTCCTGTCGATCCTTGCCGACGACGCGCGGATCGACAACGACACGCTGATGGCGCTCCTGCAGGCCAGCGCGCAGATCCACAGCAGCTACGACCGGGCGACGCTCCTGACCGCCGTCGCCCAGCGCCACCATCTGCAGGGCCCGGCGCGCGACGCCTACCTCGCGGCCGCGCGCACGATCTCATCCCGCTACGATCAGGACCGCGCGCTTGCGGCCCTGACGCGCTCCGAGTTGCGCTGAGGAAGGACTCAGGAGCCAGGGTGCCTTCTGGCTGGCTCCTGAATCCTGGCTCCGGGCTCCTGGCTCCGGGCTTCTGGCTCCTGATTCCCGATTCCTGATTCCTGATTCCTGATTCCTGATTCCGGCGCACTCCCGACCGCAACCGCCCAGCTTCCTCCCCGGCTCTTCTCCCCGATCGTGTAGACTGAAATGCCCCCGGCGCGAAGACTCATTTTCGCGAAGCGAGGAACATGGCCGTCCAGATTGACTGCAGCTACGAAGGCGACCTGCACTGCTCCGCGGTTCACGGTCCTTCGGGGAGCATCCTGTCGACCGATGCGCCGGCCGACAACCAGGGCCGCGCCGAGACGTTTTCGCCGACCGATCTCGTCGCCACGGCGCTCGGCACGTGCCTGCTGACGATCATGGGCATCTATGCGCGCCCGAGGAACATCCGCATCGAGGGCGCGCGCGCCCTCGTTGAAAAAGAGATGACGACGGCGCCGCCGCGGCGCGTCGCGAAGCTGATCGTCCGCCTGTCGCTGCCCGCGACGCTGAGCGACAAGGCCCGCGGCGGTCTCGAGCAGGCCGCGCGGCTCTGCCCGGTCGCCGCATCGCTGCACCCCGACGTCGCCGTCGAGCTGGTCTTCGAGTACGTGTGAGAGGTGGGGTGGCCAGGGCAGGCTTGCCAAGCCGAAGCGCCCGCCTTCGCTCGTCGCGATGAACCACCGCGCGACGAGCTACGGCGAGGCAGCCTTCGGCGAGACGGGCGCGAAGGCTGGTAGGGCTGGTAAGGGGACGGGTGGTGAGCGCGACAGCGACCGAGAAGGGCGACGTGCGAGCCGACGTAGCGATCGTCGGAGCGGGGCCGGCCGGCGCGGTCGCAGCCCTCGTTCTCGCCCGCGCCGGTCTCGACGTGGTCCTGATCGACCGCGCGCCGTTTCCGAGGGACAAGGCCTGCGGCGACGGGTTGATGCCCGACGCGCTTGCCGCGCTGCGCGCCCTGGGGCTCGCCGATCGCGCGCTGGCCGGAGCCCGGCGCCTCACCGCGCTGCGCCTCTGCGCGCCGAACGGCACAGCGGTTACCATCGACGGCGAGTTCGCCGTCGTGCGGCGTGAGCGTTTCGACGCCTGCCTGTGTGAGGCGGCGGTCGAAGCCGGCGCCCGGTTCCTGCGCCCCGTTCGCGTCGTCGCGCCGATCGACGATGACGGCGGCGTGGCGGGCGTCGTGGGTGAGACGCCGGACGGCGAGAAGGTCCTCGTGTGCGCGCGCGTGACGGTGCTGGCAACCGGCGCGGGGGCCGGCCCGCTGACCGCTTTCGGCGTGTGCGATCGAAGCCAGCCAAGCGCCACGGCCGCCCGCTTCTATATCACGCTCGACTCGCCCGCCTCATTCGACCTCGATTGCCTCTGTATCTCGTACGAGCGCAGCATCTGCCCGGGATATGGCTGGATCTTCCCCGGCCCCGCCGGCTCGTTCAACGTCGGCGTAGGCTACTTCTACCAGGCCCCGCCCGCGACCAGGAACCTGCGTCAGCTGATGGCACGGTTCCTCGATACCTTCCCGCCCGCGCGCGACCTGGCGCGGCTGGGTGGATGCGCGTCGCCCATTCGCGGTGCGCCCCTCAGGACCGGCATGAGCGGTGCGCGATGGTCGAGCCCCGGCCTGCTCGTTGCCGGGGACGCCGCGGGGCTGACCTACCCGATCAGCGGCGAGGGCATCGGCAAGGCCATGGAGAGCGGCATGCTGGCGGCCGAGATCGCGGGCGAGGGGCTGCGCGCAGGCCGCACCGCGGAGGCCATCGCGGACGCGTACGCCGGCGCGCTCGAGGCGAAGTACCTGCGCCGCTTCCAGGCGTACACCAACGCGCAGCGCTGGGTCGCCCATCCGGGCCTGGTCGATTTCCTTGCCCGGCGGGCCAACGCCGGGACCTATGTCAGGCGACAGATCGAGGGTCTGGTCAACGAGACCGCCGAGCCCGGCGCGATCCTTTCCCTGCGCGGGATTCTCAGATCGCTGTTCACCTGAGGGCGGAGGGCTGAACAGCCGGGATGCAGGTCCGCAGCTCTTCACGTGACGGGCGGAGCAAAGCTCCGCCCCTACGGATGCCATGACCCACGGGGCAATCGCGAACGATCAGCTCACCCTTCCGCTTGGCAAGCCTGCGCCACAGGCCGGCGTGGAAGCGATCTCGGTCGGCCGCCGCGTCGTCACGGTGCGTTTCGTCCGGCACCGCCGCGCCCGCCGCTACGTCCTGCGCGTCCTGCCCGACGGCACGGTGCGCGTGACGGTGCCCCGGTCGGGCGACCGGTCTCATGCTCTTGCGTTCCTGCGGCGGGAGTTGCGCTGGGTGGACCTGCAACGGTACGCGGCGGCGCGAAACGCAGGCGCGATCCTGTTCCGCGGAGACCTTCTGGCGCTGCGGGCCTGCGCCGGGCCCTCAGCCGGCACGGTGCACGTCGGCACCGAGTGCGTCCAGATAAGGACCGGCGAGAGCGCCAAGCAGGCAGCCAGCCGGCACCTGCGGGTCCTGGCCAGCCGCGAACTGCGCGAACGCCTGCTCGCGCTCGCCGATCGGCTGCGGCTCGTCGTCAAGCAGGTGACCATTCGGAACCAGCACACGCGCTGGGGTTCGTGCTCGCCGGACGGCGCCATCGCCCTCAACTGGCGGCTGGTCCAGATGCCCGACAGCGTCCGCGATTACATCCTCATTCATGAATTGATGCACCTGTGCGAGCGTAATCACTCCCGTCGCTTCTGGACGCTGGTCGAGCGGGCGTGTCCGGATCACCGGATCGCGCGGCGGTGGCTGAAGGCGCACGAGGGGGAGCTGCTATAGAGGTTCGAGGGTCCGAAGGTCGTCCGAGGTCGGACGGCGCCAGGCGCCAGGCTCCGGGCTCCAGCCCAAACCGGGACCCGGGAGTCGCTACTCTACTGGCTACTCGCTACTGGCTACTCGCTACTCCGCGGTACTTGAGGACGAAGATCGTCAGGTCGTCACGCGCGGCAGCGCCCGCGCAGAACTGCGTGACCTCCTGCAGGACGCGCTCGAGCAGGGCCGGCGGATCGAGTGTGGCGGCATGCCGCTTGACCAGGTCCTCGACTCGCCCGTCGCCGAACTCGTTGCCCGCGGCGTCGCTCGCCTCTGGCAGTCCATCCGAGAAGAGCAGGAGCAGGTCGCCCGGCTGCAGCTGCAGCCGCCCTTCCTCGTAGTGGTTGTCGGCGAACAGGCCCAGCACGCACCCGCCCGTTTCCAGCTTGCACATCTCGCCGTTCGCCCGCACGAGCAGCGGCGGATTGTGCCCCGCGTTGCAGTACGCGAACGCGCCGTCCGGCGCGACCACGCCGTAGAACATCGTCGCGAACTTGCCCTCGAACCGGCCGTAGAGGACCAGGTTGCCGACGGTGATCGCGCCGGCCGGCGACGCGCTTGCCGTGGCGTGCGCGGCGAATGCGCCCTGCAGCGCCGCGGCCAGCAGCGCCGCCGGGACGCCCTTGCCGGAGATGTCCGCCACCGCGAAGCCGAAACCGCCGTCCGGCAGGTCGTACACATCGAAGAAGTCGCCACCGATCGCGCGGCACGGAATGGTCGTCCCTGCGGCGTCGATGACCGCCGTGGATCGTTGCCGCGACGGCACGAGCATGCGCTGGATCTCGCCGGCGATCTTCATCTCCCGGTCCATTTGCGCCTTCTCGACCGCTTCCCGGTAGAGCCGCGCGTGCTCGATGGCAACCGACGCCTCGGTCGCCAGCGTTTCAATCGTTTCGACGGTCGAGGGCGCCAGCAGGGCGCCTTTCTCGCGGCCGTCCAGGTAGAGGACGCCGATCTTGCGCGGTTCAAGCGGCGAGTCCGGCGCGCCGCCGTACGGAACCAGCCGGAGCGGCACGCACAGCACGTGGCGGATGCCCAGCGCGATCGTGCCGGCGTGCAGGTTGGCGACGTCGCCGTCGAGCAGGTCCGAGACGATGCGGACTTCACCGCTGGCGAAGACCTGTTCGGGGATCTTCCGCGAGGTTTCGAAGCGGGTGCCGGGCAGCGTCTTGCGGTTGCGCGAGCGACCGAGCATGAATTCGAGGGCCCCCGACGGGTTGGCCAGCATGACGAAGCCGCGCTCGGCCCCGGAGAGATCGATCATCGAATCGATGACCAGCGCGAGGACCTCGTCCAGGACGCGGCCCGAGCCGAGCGCGCGCAGCGCGTCGAGCAGCGCCGACATCTGACGAAAGCCGGTGACGATCGAGGTCGAGGTGTGCTCGGTGGGCGCGGCGTCCTCGACGAGGAACACCGCGGTGGCGCCGCCGCTCCTGCCGAACCGAATCGTGTCGCGGGGCCGCAAGGTGTGTTCGGTGACCTGCTCGTCGTTGACGAACGTGCCGTAGCGCGAGCCGCGGTCGCGGACCGCGTAGACGCCTGGCGCCTGCATCACGATCTCGGCGTGGTCGCGCGACACGTCGCTGCCGGCCAGGCACAGGTCGTTCTCGGCCCGGCGCCCCAGCGTCAGCCTCGCCCGATCGATCGGCACGACCCGCCGGCCGTTCTGGTCGGTCACTTCCAGATGAGCGACCGGCCGGCCCATCAACGTCGGCGAATCCAGACCGATCATGGCTGACTCCCGCATGTCACGCAGGACAAGCGGGAATGGTACCTAAACCGCACCCACCTCGTCCAGCAGGCGCCGTTGCCCCGTCAGCTGCTGAATCCCGGTGATGTCCTGCACGGTCTCGAGGCACCCGAGGTAGTTGCCATCCTGGTCGTGAACCGGGACGTAGCGAATGTGGACTTTGCGGCCGGCCAGGTCCATCCAGAACTCGGCGACCTTGCGCCGGCCCGCCTTGAAGCTGGTCAGAATCGCGTTCACACGATCGACGCTCTGCTCCGGGTGGCACTGCTGCACCGGCATGCCGATCACCCCGCGGGTGCGCCCGAAGATCTTCGGCAGGTTCTCGTGGCTGAAGTACCTGACGCGATCCTGTGCGTCCACGAAGGACAGTTCGATTGGCAGCGTGTTGAGCATCGCCGCCAGCACGTGCGGCTCGAGGCCGAACACGAGATCCTCCAGCCGGCCCGCGGCGATGATCCGGTCTGCCAGCGCGTAATAGCGTTCGTGCGTATCGGATCCGATCGAGGCTTCGACCTGTTCGATGCCCGCGACGACCGCGTCCGCGTCGGCCGCGCCCATCACGCGCCGGGCCATCGGGTAGAGGATGTCGTTTTCCTTCCAGTAATGGTTCTTCAGCAGGTTCGCGTAGGCCTCGAACGTGGCTTTCAGGTTCTCCAGCACGCTGCCGTCGCCGTCGGCATACCGGCGGCCGAGCGAGGCGAAGCGGGCCGCGAGCGCCTTGCTCTCCTCGTGTTCCTGCAGCATCACGCCCAGCGGGCCGCCGTGGCGTGGGACGCCCAGCCGCTCGATGAGCGGAAACAGGTGGTCTTCCTCTTTCCTGTTGTGACACGCGTCCACGTAGGACACGAAGTACTCGACTGTCTCGCCGATCACCGATTTCGACGGTCCGCCCGGCGCCTCGAACGCCTTGGACACGGCATCGATCACGCGCTCGGTCGTCTCGTGGTCCCTGGTCAGTAGATCAGTCCAGTTTGCGCTCATCGAAAACCTCCATAGGAACGACCCACCAGTGTCCTGCGGTCCGGTCCGCCCGGCCTATGACGACGGTCATATTGGGGGCGGATGGGGCAGGTAGGGCAGATGGGGCGGCTCGCAAGAGAAGCAACCGCGAACGAGCGGAGTGGGGCGTCGGGGCCCCACGAGCGAGTGAGCTTGGCGGGGCCTGGGGTCCCCGCCAATCAAGAGAAGCCGTGCGGCGGGCTGTCCGCGGTTGTTCGACGATGCGGATCTCCGCGATGATGTCGCCTTCGACGATCGCATCGACGATGTCCATCCCTTCGGACACCGTCGCGAACACCGTGTAGTTGTGGTCGTAGCGGGCGTTGTCCACCAGGTTGATGTACCACTGCGCGTCGCCGGTGTCGCGACCACGCGTCGATACGCCCACGCTCCCGCGGCGGTTCGACGCCAATCCCAGTTCGTCGCGCATGAACGGGCCGTCGCCCGCGTACTCGTTCGCGCCCGGGCTCCCGCCCTGGATGAGCGACCCGGGTTCGACACGGTGGAACGTGAGGCCGTTGTAGTACCCGCTGCGCGCCAGGCGCGCGAAGCGCACCACGCTGGCCGGCGCCTCGGCCATCAGCAGGGCGAGCGTGAACGTCCCGCCGTTCTTCATGCGGACGATCGCCGTGGCTCCGTCCAGCTGCCGCACGTCTTCGAGTGTCGGCGGTGGCGCGGACGGCGGCGCCGGCGGAGGGACGGGCCGGTCGATCCCGGTCCACTGCTTCAGGATGGCAGCCGCAGAGCGGGCGACGCGCGCATCGAAATCACCGGCGTACGTGCTGAGGGCCATGGCCTGTTCGCGCGAACCGAGTTCGCCGATGCGTTCGAGAAGCGCGAGGCGCGCGTCGCGCGAGGTGTCGCGGCGCTGCCTGGTCTGCGCGGCGAGCGATTGCAGCAGCGCGGGAAGCGCCCGCGCGCGGTCCGGCGTGCCTTTGAGCGCCTTGGCCGCCGTGATCAGCAGCTGGCCGTCGCTGCTCGCGAGTGCGCCGATGTAGACGTCATCCGAGGCGTGCTGTTCCATCTCGGACAGCCCGGCGACGGCCGCGCTGCGGACGTTGTCGTGAGTGTCGCCGGCGAGCGCCCGCAGCACGTCGCGCGCGCTCGCGATCGCCGCGGCCCGGGCGCCGTACGCGCGGACCTGCCAGATCGGGTTCGACGCGAACCGCTCGAGCTGCGCGGCCGCCTGCTCGGGCGCCAGGCGCGCCAGCGACACGAGCGCGTGCGCCGGAACGTGCCAGGGCCCGTCGGCGGCGGGCAGTTGCCGGACCAGGCCGCCCAGGATCCGGGGTGCCTCCGATCCGGCGCCGCACTTCGCAAGCAGATCGATGGCGAGCAGCGACACGTGCGTGTTCCGGTCGGCGACCGCCGCGAGGAGCACGCGGCACTCCGGCGCCTCCTGGCGGCCGAAAGAGGAAAGCGCTTCGTACCTGACGCGCCAGTGCGCGTCGCCCAGGCCGCGCATCACCACACCCAGTCGGGCGCTTCGCGCGGCGGCATCTGCCGTGCGGAGTGCCGCACCGGCGCTGCGAACCGCGATGCGCCGCACTTCCCACTGCTCGTCGCCCATCGCCGCCGCCAGCGTCTTCTGGTCGGCGCCCGCGTGCGGCGCGAGCGCCAGGAGCGCCAGCCGCCTCACGCGCACGACGTCGTCCGGGTCCGCGTCACCCGTGGTCCCCCTCACCGTGGGATCCGGCTTTAGCCGGATTTGCGACGAGACATCCACGCCGCGGAGGACAGCCAGCGTGCGGAGTCGGTCGGTTGTCGCCGCCGCCGGCGTGAACGCCTTCCCGTTCTGGCGCAGCAGCGATTCAAGTCCCTTGACCGCCCGCACGAGTGTCGGGATGGTCGCGTCCTCCGCCGTCGATCCCGGTCGGGCCGGCCGCGCGAAGGTGGCCGCCACGAGCGTGTGTTCGACCGCCTGCACGTCGGCTGTGTTGGCGTACGGCAGCCGGCCCAGACTCTCGCAGATCACCCCGCGTACTGCCGGATCGGCTTCGCGTTCGAGGTGCTTCTGGAGCAGCGCAGCGACCTCCACCACTGCCGACCCCCCTGTGGGACCGCCGGTCTTCAGACCGGTGGCCGCGGGCGGTCCGCTTGACACGCCGTCCGCCTGGCCCCCGGCGGCAATCGCCGACACGGCCTGGGCAAGCGCGTTCGCGGCTTCTGCGCGAGTGCCCGCGTCGGCCGAACTCAGCATCCGCGAGATGAATGCCACGAGGCCGGGACGTTCCAGGCGCCCGAGTGCGCGCACGGCGAGACGCTGAATCGCATGGTCCGGGTAGTTCAGCGCGGTGGTCAGCACGCGGACATCCGCCTCGCTCGGCGCGCGGCGGTCCTCGGCCCACAGGATCTCCTGGCGTTCGTCCAGCCGGGAGACCTGCGAGGCCGCCTGGCGGTCCGGCTGGTTCGCGGCGAGACCGGCGACGAGCAGCGTCACGACGATCAAGCGCAGCATCGGTACCTCCACCTCGCACACATCTCGACTTCCTCCTGCGGCGCCTCGCGGACAGTATGTCGGCGAGCGCCGATCGTCAAGCTCCGCCCAAGCTGCGTGCCCCGAGCCGATCCCGTCGCCCGCCCGCAGACGGGTGGGAGCGCCCGCCGCCCCGCCTGTTCCCCCCGCCCCATTGACAATCAGGCGGCGCAGGTCTATATTTCGGTTATTCGCCAATGACCGAATGACAGCGACCGTCGGACCGTTTGACCTTTGGACCTTCGGACCCTCGGACTTCGGACGACTTCGAGACGACCGGCCATGGGCATCAACGACGTGTTTCGGGCGCTCGGCGATCCGACCAGACGCGAGATCCTGCGGATCCTGCGCAAGCGGGACATGACGGCGGGTGAGCTTGCCGATCGCTTTCCGCTCGCCAAATCGACGCTCTCGGGGCACTTCGCGATCCTGCGGCATGCCGGCCTCATCGTGGCCGAGAAGCGCGGCACGAGCATCGTCTACAGCCTGAACGTGTCGGCGGTCGAGGAGGCGGTGTCGGCGGTCATGGAGACGCTCGGTGTCGGGCGGTCGAAGCAGGGAGCGCGGTGATGAAAATCGCGTGGAAGGTCGAGGTGCCCCAGTGGATCATCCTGGCGGGGATGTTTGCGGCCGCGGCCATCGCGTGGCCGCACGCGCCCGATCGGATCCCGGTGCACTGGAACATCAACGGGGAGGTGGACCGCTACGGCGGCAGGTTCGAAGGGCTGCTCCTGATGCCGCTCGTGGCGCTTGGCATCTACGTGCTCATGCTGGTGCTGCCCCGCATCGATCCCGGGCGGGCGAACTACGCGAGGTTCCGCGGCGCCTACAACGCCATTCGCATCACGCTACTGGTGCTCTTCGCGGTGTTCGACGTGGGGATCCAGGTCTGGGTGTGGACGGGGCACGCGGACATCGCGCTCATCGCGCCGCTCGCGATGGGCATCGTGAGCATCGTCCTCGGCGCGGTGCTCGGCAAGATCCGGCCGAACTGGTTCGTCGGCATCCGCACGCCGTGGACGCTGTCGAGCAAGGTCTCGTGGGTGCGCACGCACCGGGCCGGCGGGTGGCTGTTCATCGTGGTCGGCCTGGCGACGATCGCCACCACCTTCATCTCGCCCCGCCTCGCGTTCTGGGTGCTCATCGGCGGATTGCTCGGCGGCACCGTCGCGCTCTTCGTCTATTCGTACGTGCTCTGGCGGCAGGATCCGGACAAGATTCCGCCGGCCGGGACGCTGCCGGCGGATTAGTCCCACAGTTGACTTGTGTTGACGACGTGCCCCCGCCGCCTTCTGCAATGACGGCGACGCGGCCCACGGCCGACCGTCTGCCTGTCGTACGGTTGACGCTGCAGGCTCGGAAGTGTCTCCCGACTGGCACAGGTGTCCGTCGCCCAGGTCAGTGCGATTCCATCGAGCGCCCAGGTGTGCGCGCGTGGCCCGAGGCGACCAGGGCGTCGTCCATCTGGGCGGAGGCGACGGATCGGCCTGGTTCATGACCGCGACGCAGGCACGCTACCCCTCGCTCTTCAATGATTTGCACGGTGGGACCGTCATACGTCTCGTAGAGCCCCACGAAACACCCGCACGACAGCAAGCCGCTTCCGACCACTCGAAGGATCCGCATGGCAGCACTCCGAGATGACACCGGGGGAGGAGCCTGGCCGATACGGGAGGGGTGGCTGCAATCTACGGACCGGATCGGGCGGGTGAGGTCAATTCTCTGTGCAAAGTCCCGCGGCGCCGACCAGCATGCCCGCCTTGTCGCGCCGCCACAGTCCCGCGGCTGCGAGCGCCGCTCCGGCCGCTTCGGCCGGCAGCGTGATCATTGGCGACCAATCGCGTTCGGTGCCTTCGGCGTTTCGCGCCGGGTGAGGGCGGAGCTGCGGCACGTGTTCGCTCGTCTCGTGCGGCTCGAGGCTCGAGCGATCGCGCGGCGCCGGTTGCACTGTTGAGGATCGAGCGCACACATCAGGGCGGCCCCGACGCCTATCCCGAGAAGAACGGCAGACCTGTTCATGATGTTTCCCTCTCTGCAGGGCACGGCCGGACGTATGACGGTGGTGCATCAGGCGTGCCCCGGCGCCTTGACCCCGGTTGCCTGGCCCGCCGCCGCATCAACTGGGCGCTTGCCCTGCCGGGCCTACCCGCCCCATACTTCGGAAACCGGCCTCTCGGGCCTGACCCGGCTGAACCGGGCTTCGACGTCGTCCGAAGACGCCACTTCAGGAAGAGCTCTCGATGCCGACAGCCAGCTCGAGGCGCCACCTCCTGCGTCTCGCCTGTTCCCTGCTCCTCGTACTTTGGTCGGCCTCATCTGCGTTTGTCAGTGCCCGCCACTCCGGTGCCCCGATCACGCCGCCGGACCGCTTCGCCGGCCATCGCATCGGCGAAGACCGCAAGCTCGTCAAGTACCCCGCGATCGTCGAGTATCTGGAGCGGCTGGCCTTGGAATCGGATCGGGTGCGCGTGGTCGATATCGGCAGAACCACGCTGGGTAACCGGATGGTTACAGCGGTCATTTCGTCGCCGGCCAACCTGAGAGCCAGCGACGAGTACCGCGACGTCGCGCGCCGTCTTCGCGGCGCGCGAGGCATCGACGAGAACCAGGCGCGCCAGCTCAGCGAGCGCGGCAAGGCGATTGTCGCCGTCACGCTGAACATCCACTCGACCGAGATCGGGTCCAGCCAGATGGCGCTCGAACTGGCTTACCGCCTCGCCTCGGACGATTCGGCCGACATCCAGCAGGTGCTGGACAACACGATCCTGCTGCTCGTCCCGTCGCTCAATCCCGACGGCCAGATGATGGTCTGCGACTGGTACGAGAAGGGTCTGGGGACGCCGTTCGAAGGCGGGCGGCTGCCCTGGCTCTACCATCCGTACGCGGGACACGACAACAACCGCGACTGGTTCATGTTGAACCTGGTCGAAACACGCGAGGTGACGCGGTTTCTCTACCAGGAGTGGTTTCCGCAGGCGCTTCACGATCAGCACCAGATGGGGACGCGAGGGCCGCGGCTGTTCGTGCCGCCCTACTTCGACCCGCTCAACCCGAACGTCCACCCGTTGATCTGGCGCGAGATTGCCGTTGCGGGCAGCGAGATGGCCGAGCGCCTCGAGGAGAAGCGCTATTCCGGGGTGGTGTCGGCGGCGACCTACGACGGCTGGCGTCCCGGCGACATGGACACGACGCCGTGGTGGCACAACGTGCCGGCGCTGATCACCGAGGCCGCAAGCGTCCGCATTGCCTCGCCGATCTTCCTCAAGAAGGAGGAACTCACCGGCGAAATGCGCGGCCTGTCCACCTACGGCGCCCAGATGAATTTTCCGAATCCCTGGCCCGGCGGCTGGTGGACGCTGCGCGACGTCGTCGATTACGAGCTGACTGCAGCGCTCGGGTTCCTGCAGTCGTGCGCGCGGCACAAGACGGACCTGCTGCTGAACTCGTGGCGCATGAACCGCGACGCGATCGAACGCGGCCGCACGGAAGCGCCTTACGCGTTCGTTCTGCCGGCGGCCGGCACCGACAGGTGGACTCTGGGCAGGCTGCTCGATTTGCTGCTGGCGGCCGGGGTGGAGGTCCACCAGGCCACCGCGCCGTTCACGGCCGATGGCGCGTCGTATCAGAGCGGCACCTACGTCGTGCTGATGGCGCAGCCGCTCAGGCCCTACGCCAAGGACCTGCTCGAGGCGCAACACTACCCGGACCGGCGGCTCTATCCGACCGGGCCGCCCGAGCCGCCATACGACGAGGCCGGATGGACGCTGCCGTTCAAGATGGGGCTGCGCGTCGTTGCCGTGGAGAAGGGATTCGAGGCGAGGCTGGAGCCGGTCACGGCCGTGCGACTGCCCAGGGGCGAGGTCGTCCGTGCGCCGGAGAGCTCCCGGTCGGCGCCGGCCCTTGCGCTCTCGCCGGCGAGCAACGCCGCCACGATCGCCGTGAACCGGTTGCTCAAAGGCGGCGCGGAGGTAATCTGGAGCGACGAGCCGATCCAGGCCGGTGACACGCTGCTCCCGCGCCACAGTTTCGTGGTGCGCGCGGACGGGAAGGGTGCCACCGCCATCGCGAAGGTCATCGAGGATCTGTCGCTCACGGCCTATCCCGTTGCCCGGATTCCCGCGGGCCGTCGGCTGGCCGTCCCGCGCGTCGGCCTCTACCAGCCCTGGGGCGGCAATCCCGACGAGGGCTGGACGCGCTGGGTGTTCGAGCGGTTCGAACTGCCGTACAGGACGCTGCACAACGAGGACATCAGGCAGGGCGATCTGACCGCCGCGTTGGACGTCATCATCCTGCCCAGCATGGGCGCGCGCGAGATCATCAGCGGCGAGGCGTCCGTGCAGGGGGCGCCGACGCTCCCGGCGCCCTACGCGGGCGGGCTCTGGTCGGAGGGCGCGGCGAAGCTGGCCGACTTCGTTCGCGCCGGCGGGACGCTCGTCGCGCTCGACGCCGCGGCGGACTTCGCGATTCAGCAGCTGGCGCTGCCCGTGAAGAACGTGCTCGCGGACCGGCGAACGCAGGAGTTCTTCTGCCCCGGATCGATCCTCCAGGTGGACGTCGATCCGCGGCATTTCCTGACGGCGGGATTCGGACAGACCGCCGACATCTTCTTCCTTCGCAGCCCGGCCTTCGATCTGGCGCCGGCCTTCGACACTCAGGCGGCCACGCCGCTGGCGGTGTACACCGCGCCGCAGCTGCTCAGGAGCGGCTGGATCCTCGGCGAGAAACTGCTCGACCGGCGCGCCGCGCTGGTCGAGGTGCGATCGGGCAGGGGCCGGGTGATCCTGGTCGGGTTCCGGTGTCAGTTCCGCGGCCAGACCTACGGAACGTTCCGGGTGTTGTTCAACGCCGCGTACTACGCGGCGAGCACGCCCATCGCCGCCACAGACGACTCGCGTTAGACATCTTCTAAGGCCAGAATCGCGACGGGTGAAGCAAGCTTCGAATGGTGCGCCTTAGAAGCTGTTACACCACGGCCTGCTACGCCTGCCGGTCTCGCAGTTGGTGCTCAACGACTGTCGCAACCAGGTCCGCCGCCGCATCGAGGCCGATTTTCCCGGGATTGACGGTCAGGTCGTAGTGGCACGCGCTGGTCCAGTCGCAGCTGCAGACGGCCTGGATGAACCTGGCGCGCTCGCGATCGCTGCGCCGCACGAGATCGCGCATGGCGGAGCGGTCCTCAGACCCGAGCGTCTTCATCAGATGTCCGATGCGAAACGCCTCCGGCGCGTGCACGAATACCCTGATGACGCCGGGATGTTCCCGCAGCACGAACGAACCGGCGCGGCCGATGATCACGCAGTTCTCGCGCGCGGCGAACTCGCGGATGATCTGCCGCTCGATCCGGAACAGCTCCTCTTCGAAGACCGTTTCGCGGATCCTGGGCGGCGTGAACAAGGCGTCGGGCGGCCCGAACGAGAGATGACGCGTGAACCTGACCCACGCGTTGGCGACGTGCTCTTCCAGGCCTTCGAGGCTCTGATCTTCGGCGCCCAGCAGCCTGGCCGCCTCTGAGAGAATCTCGCGGTCGATGTACTTCAGGCCGAGCCGGTTGGCGACGGCGTGGCCGATGTACGATCCGCCGCTGCCCATCTGTCGCGAGATTGCCAACACGACGGTTGATGGTGTCCTCATGGTCGACCTCCTCGCGACGGGCGCCGCGCGCGCGTCCTCGGTCGTGCGATCAATTGTCGGCGGATGGGCGGGGTTTGTCACCTGCCCGCACGGCTGGCGCCGGCTGCCCGGTTGCGTCACGCCGGGTTGGCCCGCCTGCGGATGAGGTGGCTCCTCGCTCTCATTCCCGCAAACTCCATGCCTCGCGGCGCCTGCTTTGTGGCACAATCCCGCGCGACAGTGGGGAGTCCTTCCATGTTCGACCCGGCCATCGTCCACCCGCACGTCGCCCCGGACATCGTCCGCCCGTCAGGTGGCCGCTCCGAGCGCGTCGCGCGAGGCGTTTGCCGCAACCAGTCGGCGAGGCCCGAGCTGTTCGCGGAGCGTGCGGTGTCGGTGACGCGCAGCCACCGCGAGACCGAGGGGCAGCCGCTCGCGATCCGGCGCGCCCGCATGCTGCAGCGGATCCTCGACGAGCACCCGGTCGTCATCCAGGACGGTGAGCTGATCGTCGGGATGAAGGCGCGCACGCCGAGAGGCTCCCCGGTGTTCCCCGAGATCAACGCCGCGTGGGTCGAGCGGGATCTCGACCGCCTGGCGACGCGGAAGGACACGCCGTTCTTCGTGAGCGACGACACCAGGCGCGTGTTGCGCGCGGAGGTGTTTCCGTACTGGCGCGGCCGGCAGGTGTACGACCGCATCCTCGAAGCCGTGCCCGCGGAACAGTGGCGGGCCGACGACCGCGGCGTCGTCTACCACTATTTCCGGTCGCGCACGATCGGCCATTTCAACGCGGCGTACGACAAGATCCTGAACCGGGGCGTTCGAGGGGTGCGGGCCGACGTCGAACGCGCGCTGGCGTCGCTTCGCCCGAGCGACGCCGGCCATGCTCCACGGCGGCAGTTCCTCGAGTCGGTGGCGATCGTCTGCGATGCCATCGTCGCATTTGCCCATCGTCATGGGGCCGAGGCGCGGCGCCTGGCAGGCCTCGAGCCGGAGGCGCGGCGACGGCAGGAGTTGACCGCGATCGCCGCCATCTGCGAGCGCGTGCCCGAGAGCCCGGCGGCGACGTTCCAGGAGGCGCTGCAGTCGTTCTGGTTCACGCACCTCGTCCTGAACCTCGAGACCAGCGGCCACGCGTTCGGGCCCGGCCGCTTCGACCAGTACCTGTACCCGTTCTATCGACACGGCATGACGGGCGGTGAGATCACGCAAGACGAGGCGCAGGAACTCGTTGACCTGCTGTGGGTGAAGTTCGACGAGATCACGCTGGCCAAGGACGCGGGCGAATCGCAGACGAGCAGCTCCTATCCCGATTTCCAGAACCTGAACATCGGGGGCCTGACGCGCGAGGGCCACGACGCGACCAACGAATTGTCGTTCATGTGCCTGACCGCGCTCGATCACACCAGGCTCCCGCAACCCGGCCTCTCCGCGCAGATCAGCACGAAGACGATGCCCGCGTTCCTGCTCCGGTGCTGCGAACTCCTGCGGCAGGGCATGGGCATGCCGGTCATGTTCAACAGCGACGTGCTCGTGCTCGGCATGGTCAACCGCGGCAAGACGCTCGAGGACGCGCGGGCGAGCAGCCTGAACGGTTGCGTCGCGGGTTTCTGCGATGGCAAGGACCGCATGGCCTCGAGCGGGTACTTCAACCTTGCCAAGTGCCTCGAGCTGGCGCTCAACGACGGCGTCGATCGGCTGACCGGCGAACAGCTCGGCCCGCGCACGGGCGATCCCGCGTGCTTCGCGACGTTCGAGCAGGTGGTCGTGGCGTTCCACGCCCAGGTGACGCACTTCGTCGAGATGAAGATTCGCTACGACAACATCGTGCGCGAGATCTACGCGGCCTGGTGCCCGGTGCCGTTCACCTCCGCGCTGATCGACGACTGCATCGAGGCGGCGCTCGACTGGCATGCGGGCGGGTCGCACTACAAGATCGCGACGATGTCCGGCGTCGCCGTCGGGACCGTGGCGGACAGCCTGGCGGGTATCAGGAAGCACGTCTTCGACGATCGCACGTGGACGATGGCGCAGCTGAAAGAGGCGCTCGACCGGAACTGGGACGGGTGCGAGATGCTGCGGCAGGCGCTGGTGAACCGGACGCCGCACTACGGCAACGACGACGACGCGGCCGACGACCTGGCCGTGCTGGCGCAGCAGATCTTCTGCGGCGAGGTGGAAAAGCACCGCGACACGCAGGGCGCCCGTTACTGGGTCGACCTGTTGCCGACCACCGCGCACATCGCGCTGGGCGAGACGACGGGCGCGACGCCCGACGGCCGGCGCGCCGGCACGCCGCTGTCCGAGGGCGTGTCGCCCGTCCAGGGCCACGACCGCCGCGGCCCGACGGCGGTGGCGCGCTCGATCGCGAAACTCGACCACGCCCGGACCAACGGCACGCTGCTGAACATGAAGATCAGCCCCGAGTGCCTGAAGACCGACGCCGACCTGCACCGGCTGGCCGCCCTCATCCGCGGCTACTTCGACCAGGGCGGCCATCACGTCCAGTTCAACATCATCGATCGCGCGATCCTCGAGGACGCGATGGCGAACCCCGAGAACTATCGCAACCTGCTGGTGCGCGTCGCCGGATATTCGGATTACTTCGTGCTGCTCAGCCCCGAGATCCAGCGCGAGATCCTGTCGCGGACCGAGCACGCGCTGTAGGCGCTAGGCGGGGTCGGCGCCAGGCGGGGTCAGGTCTTGCAACCACACTTTTTGCACGTCTGACCCCAGGTGTCCTCCGTCGCAGCGACGGTGCCAGACGTGCAGAATGCGGGCGTGCAAGACCTGACCCCGGATTGGACACGGATTGGACATCGGACGACATGAACGGCACCGTCTGGGACATCCGCAACTACAGCCTGCACGACGGTCCCGGCATCCGGACGACGGTCTTCCTGAAAGGCTGCCCGCTGGCGTGCCGCTGGTGTTGCAACCCGGAATCGCACGCGGCCGATCCGGAGATCACGTGGATCCGCGAGAATTGCCTGTCCTGCGGGACGTGTGTCGAGGCCTGCGACCGCCACGCGATCACGGTGGACCGATCCGGCCGGCGCCACGTGGATCGCGCCCGGTGTGACATCTGCGGCACGTGCGCGACGCGTTGTCCCGGTGCCGCGATGACGATGATTGGCCGGGTGATGAGCGTGGACGAGGTGCTGGGCGAAGTCGGCCGGGACGCGATCTTCTACAGCCGGTCGGGCGGCGGGCTGACGCTCTCGGGCGGCGAACCGCTCGCGCAGGCGCGGTTCGCGGCGGACCTGCTCCGGCGCTACAAGGCGGATTACGTCGGGTTTCACACGACGGTCGAAACCTGCGGCGAGGCGCCGTGGGAGGACGTGGCGCTGGTCGCGCCGCACGTCGACCTGTTCCTGTACGACATCAAGCACATGGACACGTCCGAGCATCGCCGGTTGACCGGCGCCGGCAACGACCGGATCCTCGAGAACGCCGCGCGCCTCGTGGGGCTCGGCGCGGCGCTCGTCGTGCGGCTGCCACTGGTGCCCGGCCGCAACGACGGGGAGGACAACCTGCGGCGCACCGCAGAATTCGCGCGCTCGGTCCTGCGCGTCGATCGCCTGGATCTGTTGCCGTATCATCGCCTCGGCGAGCCGAAGTACCGACGCCTGGGTCGCAGCTACCACTTGGCAGGCGTCGCGCCCGCGTCGGACGCCGACATCAACGCCGCCCGTTCGGTGCTCGAAGCACGCGGGATGCAGGTTCGCATCGGCGGCTGACTCTCAGGCTCCGGGCTCCAGGCTCCTGACTTCTGACTCCCGATTCCTGACTCCTGATTCCTGGTTCCGTCGCTCCGGGCTCCCGACTCCTGATCCCTGATCCTCGATCCCTGATCCCTACTCCCCATCCCGTTTCGGGACCAGTCCCATGTCGCGAACGGAGACCACGAGCGTCCCCCGCATGCCCACCGCGAAGTGTCCCGGGAACGAACAAATGAAGATGTAGTCGCCGCCCTTCTCGGGCGCCGCGAACGTGACGTCTGCGGTTTCGCCCGGGCCCACCAGCCTCGTTGACGCCAGCACCTGGTCCTTGACCGCCGGGCCAATGAAATCCGTGTCGCGGGCGGCCAGCGACCTGTCGGCGAACGTCTTCGGGTCGGCGCCCTTCCTCAGCAGCACGAAGTTGTGGGCCATGGCGGTCTTCGGCATCGTGCCGACGTCCTTCAGCACCACGTGCAGCCGCTCGCCGGGCCGCGCGTCGACGCGGGCGGGCGTGAAGCGCATGTTGTCGCCCACCTGGATCTCGATCGTCCGCGCGCCGGCCCGTTGTGCGGCGGCGGGAAGCGGCCAGGCAAGCGCCATGAGCGACAGGAGCAGCAGGAAGCGCGTCATCGGCGTCCTCGCAATCTTGAGACTGACGTGAGAAAAGGGGTCAGACCCCATTAGAGTTTTGCAGGTGGGCGAGCGCCAGATATTTCAAAGAATTAACTTGCAATGTATTAGTTAACTATTACACTAGTTAACCAAGATGAGCAAGACGATTACCCTCACCGACCGCCCGTTCCGGTTCCGGCTCGATCTCCGGAGCGGGGTGCCCGTCTATCGCCAGCTGATCGACCAGGTGCTCGTCGCGATCTCCTCGGGCACGCTCGGCCCCGGCGACCGCCTGCCGACCGTTCGCCAGGTCGCGGTCGATCTCTCCATCAACATCAACACCGTGGTCCGGGCCTACAAGGAACTCGAGATTCGCGGCGTGCTGTCCACGCAGCAGGGCACGGGCACCTTCATCACCGACCAGCAGGTGCGCCAGGACGAGGCCGAACGCCAGCGCCGGTTGTCGCACCTGATCGGCGACATGCTGGCCCGCGCCGGCGCCGAAGGCTTTTCCATCACCGACGTCCGCCGGGCGCTCGACGACGTGGCGCCGGACGCCGACCCCAAACGGAGGTAAGGACAATGGCTGCGACTCCCACATTCAAGAGCGAGGGCGACCCGGACCGCATCAACGTCAACGCGCCGGCGATCAGCGTCTTCTTCATCTGCACGATCGCGGGCGGCGTGCTGACCGGGTCCCTGCACAACAACCCCGTCTTCGTCATCGCCGGCGGGGTCCTCGGCCTCTATTTCCTGTTCGCCATCAAGGTCGCGGCGCAGTGGGAGAAGTGCGCGGTGCTGCGCTTCGGCAAGTACCGCGGCCCCGGCCTCTTCTTCATCATCCCGATCGTCGACACCATCAGCACCTACGTGGACCAGCGCATGCGCGTCACCGACGTCCACGCCGAGACCGCGCTCACGCGCGACACGGTGCCGGTCAACGTGGACGCGATCATCTTCTGGGTCGTCTGGGACGCGGAGAAGGCGATCCTTGAGGTCCAGAACTTCTTCTACGCGGTCTCGCTCGCCGCGCAGACGGCACTGCTCGAATCGATCGGCCGCCACGAGCTGAGCCAGATGATCACCGAGCGCGAGTCGCTCGGCCGCGAGCTGCGCCGCATTCTCGAGGAGAAGACTGCGCCGTGGGGCATCACGCTGCAGTCGGTCGAGATCCGCGACGTGCACATCCCCCCGAACCTCGAGGACGCCATGTCCCGCCAGGCGCAGGCGGAACGCGAGCGTCAGGCGCGCATCATCCTCGGCACGGCCGAGACCGAGATCTCCGAGAAGTTCGCCCGGGCCGCCGCCGTCTACCAGGACAATCCGATCGCCCTGCACCTGCGCGCGATGAACATGCTCTACGAGGCGATCAAGGAGAAAGGGTCGATGGTCATCGTGCCCTCGTCTGTCGTCGAGACGATGGGGTTGGGCGGATTGCTGGGCACGGCATCGCTCGGCGGGCAGAAGGTGTAGCTGATAGGGCGGGTGGGGCTGGTAGGGCTCGTAGGGCTGGCAGGTAGATGGTAGGTGACCTGCCTGCGATGCGTGACAGGCGAACTACGAACTACCGACTGCGAACTGCCAACGACGGACTTTCGGACCTTCGGACGCTCGGACGTAGTCCTTGGTCCCTGGAGGCGGACATGCGAGCACTGCCGCGGTGTTTTCTGGCGCTTGTCGTCACTGCCGTGTTCGTCAGCGGTGCCTACTCCCAGACACCGCCGCCGACCCAGGCTAAACCCGGGGCGCCGCAGGCGCCTGCGCGAGATACGAAAGCGCCCAAGACCGCCACCGGGGTGATCAAGGGCCGCGTGGTGGCAGCCGGCACCGGCGCCCCGCTGCGCCGCGCGCGCCTGCTGCTGTCCGCGCCGGGTCTCGAGCGGCCCTTGTACGCCGCGACCGACGGGCAGGGCCGGTACGAGTTCGCCGACTTGGCGGCCGGCCGCTATACGTTGAAGGCGAGCAAGAGCGCATACGTCACGCTCGAGTACGGCCAGCGGCGGGCCTTTGAGGCCGGCAAGCCCATCGAACTGGCCGACGGCGCCGCGCTGGACAAGGTGGACATGTCGCTGCCGCGTGGCGGCGTTATCTCCGGCACGGTCGTGGACGACATGGGAGAGCCCGTCGCGGGGCTCTCCGTCACGGCCCTGCGATCGTTGTACGACCAGGGAAAACGCAAGTTCGTGGCGACGGGCCTCACCGTTCAGACCAACGATCTCGGTCAGTACCGCCTGTACGGCCTTCAGCCGGGCACGTACTTCGTCGGCACGCGGCCGACGCCGGGCCCTTCAACCGACGGCTACCCGTTTGCCCCCTCGTACTATCCCGGCACGTTGAATCCCGGCGAGGCGCAGCGTGTCACCGTGCGGGTAGGGCAGGAGCGCAGCGGCGTCGATCTCACCCAGCCGCCTGGACGGTTGGCGCGAGTGTCGGGGGTGGTTGTCGATTCCGCCGCGCGTCCACTGGCGGGGACGAGCGTGTCCATCGTCAGCCCTTCAACTGGCTACATGCTGTCCGCGCCGGTGAAGCCTGACGGCAGTTTTCTTCTTTCGAACGTCGCGCCAGGAGAGTACTTCCTGGCCGCGATCGTGCGCGGGCCGGGAATCGGAGACCTTCAGCAGACGATGCTCCCGATCACCATCACGGGCGAGGACCTTGCCGGCCTGGTGCTGCAGATGACGCCTGGCAGCCGCGTGATCGGCCGGATCGTGAGCGAGGAAGGGACATCGCTGCCGTCTTCGCCTGCCGGCATCCGCGTCGACCCGCTTCCCATGACGACCGATGTGCCCATCCGCATTCAGAACATCGGAACGCAGGGCATCGTGAGCGACGACTGGAGCTTCGAGATGAGAGGCCTCGGAGGCACGATCCTCTTCAGGCCGTCGAGGCTTCCGGCTGGCTACATGCTCAAGTCGGTCCTGCTGGACGGGCGTGACGTCACCGACACGCCGATCGACATCAGGGGGACCGAGGACCTCACCGGCCTGCAGGTGGTGGTCACCTCGCGTGTGACGGAGATCAACGGAGCGCCCGGCGACGCAAAAGGCCAGCCGGTGCTGGAGTATACGGTTCTGGTGTTTGCCGAGGACGCCGCGCGTTGGAAGTACCCATCGCGGTTCCTCGCCACCGCGCGTCCGGATCAGCAGGGCCGCTTCAGGACCGCGAATCTGCCGCCCGGCCGCTACCTTGCCGTCGCGCTCGAGTACCTGGAAGAAGGCCAGTCGGAAGATCCGGATTACCTCGAAGCGCTCCGTCCGCTGGCGACCAGGTTCACGCTGGGCGAGGGCGAAACGAAGACGCTCGATCTGACGGTGACGAAGGCGGACGAAACGTAATGGGCAGTTGGCAGTTGGCAGTTGGCAGTTGGCGGTCGGCAGCCGGCGGTGGGCAGTCGGCGATGGGCAGTCGGAAGATCGTAGACGGGGTTGGCCCGCCTCAGTCGCGTGACAGGCGAACTGCGAACTGCGAACTACCAATCGAAGGAGATAGCAATGAACGAACCGAAGCCGCAAGAGGTGATGTGGAACATTTCGCGCGTGCGCGTGGGCGGCGACGTCGCCGGCGCCATCGCGGTGATCGGCTCCGTGGTTGTCATCATTGCCGGCATCCCACCACTCAAGTGGTTCCTGGCCGGTGCCCTCGCGTGTGGCGCGGTCTGCGCGTTCGCGCTGTCGTTCTGGCACCGGCGCCACCCGGCGCCAAGGCGGCCGCCTAACACGATCAAGGATGCGTGAAGGAACCTGCCTCTTGAGCCGGTGTCAAACTGTACGGACACCGGATCAGTTCAGGCGGCCGACGTGTAGAAGCAGCGAGGAGCCGGCCATGCTCGAAGCCTGCGGGCTCACGAAACGATTTCCCGGCGTCATCGCGGTGAAGAACGTCAGCTTCGGCGTCGCTCCCGGCGAGATCCTCGGGTACCTGGGGCCCAACGGTTCGGGCAAGACGACGACCGTCAACATGCTGACGGGCCTGCTCGAACCGACCACGGGGCACGTGCGGTTCAAGGGGCAGGACATCGCTTCGGACCTCGTCGAGTTCCGGCGACACATCGGGTACGTGCCGGAAGAACCGCACCTCTATCCGTTCCTGTCGGGACGCGAGTACCTGCAACTCGTCGGGCGCCTGCGCGAGATGCCCGAGCGCGTGCTCGAGCGCAAGATCGGCGCGATGCTCGACCTGTTCTCGCTCGGCCACGAAGCGGACCTGGGGATCGGCTCCTACTCGAAGGGGATGAAGCAGAAGATCCTGATTATCGCCGCGCTGCTGCACGATCCCGACGTCCTGATTTTCGACGAGCCGCTGTCGGGCCTCGACGTCACCGCCGCGATGGTGTTCCGCCACCTGGTGCAGCGGCTCGCGGCCGCCGGCAAGACGATCCTCTACAGCTCGCACGTCCTGGAAGTGGTCGAGAAGCTGTGCTCGAACGTGATCGTGCTGTACCACGGCGAGGTGGTCGCGCACGATTCGGTCGAGCACCTGCGCGAGACGCTCGCGCGCGGTTCGCTCGAAGAGGTCTTCGCGCAGCTGGTGGTCAGGGAGGACCCGGAGCGCGTGGCGCGCGACATCGCGGAGGTGATGACGGGGCGCGGACAGCCACCGGTCTGAAGACCGGCGGTCCCACAGCCAGTGCTTTGAAGGCCGGCGGTCCCACAGCCAGTGGTCTGAAGACCGGCGGTCCCGCAGAGCCTGGCTAGGGCCTGGGGGGCCCCAGGGAGTACCTGGCAGCAAAGGGTGGCCCCCTGCGGCCGCCCAAGAGGGAGCGTGGGCGAGGGAGCGGAGCGGGGCGTTGGGGCCCCGCGAGCGACCGAGCTCGGCGGGGTGCAGGGGTTCCCGCCATCCAAACAATGATCCGCCTGCTCGCCCGTCACTTCTTCTGGCGGTTCTTCGACAACGACCTCGTGTCGCCCGACAGCGACGCGCATCACACGGCCGCCCTGGTGCTGGCGTTCCTGGCGGCTCCGAGCGTGCTCGTCTCGGCGCTGCTCTTCCTCAAATACGGGAATCCGTGGCTGTCGGCGCCGACGCGGCTCAGCATGTCGCTCGAGGACAAGCTCCAGTGCATCTCATGGTCGATGACGGTCATGGCGCTCGCCACCATCGTCGTCTGGGACGCGCTGGCGCTCGACACGCGCGACTATGCGATCCTCGGGCCGCTGCCGATCGCCCGGCGCACGCTGCTTGCCGGCAAGCTCCTCGCGCTCGCGTCGTTCGTCGCGACATTCGCGCTCGCGGTCAACGCGATCCCGATCGTGTTGTTCCCGCTCGCGTATCTGTCGTCCAGCCGCCTGCCCTTCACCGTCGCCGTGTGGGTCATGATCGGCCACGCCGTGTCCTGCCTGGGCGCGGCGATCTTCGCCTTCTTCACCGTGCTGGGGGTTCGCGGCCTGCTGTGGAACGCGCTGGGACCGCGGCTGTTCAGGCGCGCCTCGTTGCCCGCCCAGTTCATCCTGGCGTTCGCCGTGCTCACCGGATTCTCGAGCCTCTCGGTGTCGGCGCTCAACCAGGGCGGGCCGCGCCTCTATCTTTCGCCGCCGATGTGGTTCCTCGGGGCGTACGAGACGGTCACGGTGCGGGGCATCATGGCGACACTGGCGCCGGCGGTGCAGCGCCTGTACGGCCTGGTGGATCTCGAGCTCCACGACCCGAGGCAGGAGTACGTCGGGCACTGGCCGGTTCTGCAGGACTTGGCGCTCATCGGCGCCCTTGCGGTGGTCGCCTGCGCGGTCGTCGCCTCGGCGCTGTATTTCGCCAGCCACTTCCGGCACGCCAGCCACCTGCGCCAGGCGGCCGCCCTGGCACCGGCCGGCCCCCGCTGGTTGCGCCGGGCGGCGGCTGCCGTCGCGCGGCGGCTCATCGTGCGCGATCCCATCGCGCAGGCCAGCTTCTTTTTCACCCTGCAGACGCTCGCGCGAAGCCCGCGGCACAAACTGTACCTCGCCGGCTACTTCCTGGTGGGCTGCGTCCTCAGCTATACGACGCTCGTCTCGTTATCTGCAGCACGCGGCGCGCGAGCGGCGGCCGGGCCGGGGGCCGCGGCGCTGTCGCTCCAGATCGTCCTCTCGTTCTTCCTGCTGGTGGGGATCCGCGTCGTCTTCACCATTCCCGCCGACCTGCGCGCCAACTGGGTGTTCCGCCTGACGACGCGCGACGACGTCAGGCGATACCTGAAGGGCGTGAGGCGGGCGGTGGCGGCCGGAGTCGTCGTGCCGTTCCTGGCGGCGCTGTGGCTCGTCCACGCCGTGTTGTGGGGCCCGGACATGGCCGCACGCCACTTTGCCTGCGGGGTGCTCGCGTCGCTCGTCCTGTTCGAGGCGCTGCTGCTGAACTTCGAGAAGCTGCCCTTTACCTGTCCACACGTGTCGGGCAAGGCCAACGTGAAGATCTTCTGGCCGGGCTATCTCCTCGGCTTCAGCATCTACACGTCAGGCCTCGCCAGCCTGGAGGCGGCGGCGTTCCGCACCTCATCGGGCTCAATTGCGCTCGTCGCCGGCCTGCTGCTCGCGCTCGGCGCCGTCGTTCTCTACCGCAACCGGGTCCTCGCACGCCGATCGGGATTCGTCTTCGACGAGGCGCCGGATCCCGCGCTGGTGACGCTGGGGTTGTAGGGCGGAGCAAGCTCCGCCCCTACGAGCGAAATTCACCTCGGACTCCGGACCTCGGACACCGGACACCGGACTTATTTATTCCTCCACCCCCGCACGGGCCCCGGGTGGAAGAATTCCTCGGGCATCATGACGCCGTCCTTCTTGTAGACGCCGCCGTTCTTCATCACGAAGACGACGTTTCGCACGGCGTCGATGTCCTCGAGCGGGTTGCGCGGGACGGCGATGAGGTCGGCGTAGAGGCCGGCCTTGATCGGCCCGCGCTCGCCGATCACGTCGGCGGCCCTGTAGCCGTTGATCGTCATCGCACGCAGCGCGTCGGCGGCCGGAATGCCCGCGGCCTTCCACGTCATCAGGAAGTTCACGGTCAGGTCGCCGCGCGTCATCCACTCGCCGGTCTTCTCGTCTCTCATCCGATCGTTCCAGTAGTCCATGTCGGTCGAGAAGGTGAGCGGCACCTTGTTCGCGTACGCGCTCTTCAGCTTCGTGACCAGGCGCTCGAAGGCTTCCTTCGTGCCGCGGTACGGCGTGAAGGGCGTGTCGGTGCCGGCGAGGAAGATGCCCTTCTGCGCCATCGCGCGGTGGTGCTCCTCGCTGAGCGCGTTGGCGTGCGCGATGATGTAGACGCCAGCCTCGATCGCGCGTTGCGCGCCCGCCGGCGTCTGGACGTGGCCTTCAACCTTGCACCCGCCCGTTGCTGCCTCCCGGATCGCCAGCTTGATGTCGTCCACTGAGTAGCCCCACGGCTTGCAGTCGATGCACAGCTTGATCGTCTTTGCGCCGAACAGCATGTTCTCGCGGACGGCGCGGACGATCTCGTCGGGGCTGTTCGCGTCGATGTACTCCGGGAACATGATGTTGTGGTACTTGTACATTTCCGGCGTCGGCCAGAACTGCCCGCCGGTGCTGCCGATCATCGGCCCGGACGGAATCACCGTCGGCCCCGGCAGCCACCCCTGCTCGATCGCCTGGCGCAACGCCACGTCCGCGTACAACGCGTTGTTGCCGACGTCCCGCACCACGGTGAAGCCCGACGACAGCAGCTGCATCCCGTTCGACGCAGCCTGGATCGCGCGCAGCGGCGTCGAATCCTGGATGTAGGTCAGGTAGTAGATGTTGTTCTCGGGCACTTCCTTGTAGGTCATCGCCATGTGCGTGTGCGCGTCCACCAGGCCCGGCAGCACGTACAACTTCGACAGGTCGATGACCTCGGCGCCGGGCGGCACCGGCACGTTGCCGACCGCCTTGATGCGCTCGCCCTCGACCACGATCACCTGGTTGGGCGTCACGGTCGCGCTGTCGGGATCGACCAGGAAGCCGGCCTTGATGGCGACCACTCTGGGCGCCGGCGTGCGGGCGGGCGTCTGGGCCGCGAGCGGGATGCACGACAGGACGCCAAGCGCGATAATGAGCAGAAGACGTTTGAGCATGGCGCAACTCCGGGGGCTGGCTCATAGTACACCTCGGCCGTGCCTTCGCGCGCCCCCTGCTCGATCGAGCCTTCACAACGTGGATCCGTTCTTGTTCGATGTGGCGGCCATGCCTGGCACTGGTTCCCGGGTCGTCATCATCGGCGGCGGGTTTGCGGGCCTGAACGCCGCCCGCGGCCTCGGCGGCGCGGCGATCGGCGTCACCCTCATCGACCATCACAACTATCACCTGTTCCAGCTGCTGCTCTACCAGGTGGCGATGGCCGTGCTGTCGCCCGGCGACATTGCTTCGCCGATCCGGGCGATCCTCAGCAGGGCACGTAACGTGACGGTGCTGGACCTGGCGCGAGGGCGGGCCCCTCATCGTCGCAGCCCGTCCGCAGCGGCCGGCTGACGTAGGCGACGACCGGCACCCGGCATCGACGGGGGGACGTCGCGAGCCCGAGAGGGAAGTCGTCTCGCGGAGAGACTAGGCAGAATCCGGCCACCCCGCTTGACAGTGTACGTTTATACGTGTACAGTCGAAACTCGGCCATAGCCACCGGTCTAAAGACCGGCGGTCCCACAGGGCTGCCGGGCCGGTGTCCGAAGACCGACGGTCCCACCGGGGGCGCCGGCCAGTCAGCTTCTGTGGGACCGCCGGTCGCTTCTGTGGGACCGCCGGTCGCCTCTGTGGGACCGCCGGTCGCCTCTGTGGGACCGCCGGTCTTCAGACCGGTGGCATGCGAGGAGCAGGCCATGATCACGATCATTCGCTCTCTGGCCATCGCGTTGGCATTGATGCCCTGCGCGGCGACCGCGCAATCGACCGTGCAGGGTCCCTGGGACGGCGCGATTCACGTCGCGGGGCAGGATCTGCCGATCCACGTGACGTTCACCGCGGCGGACAAAGCGACCATCGACATCCAGGGCGCCACCGGGTTGGCGCTGACCAACGTCAAGGTCACAGGCGACGCGGTGCACTTCGAACTGCCGGCCGGTCTCGGCCTGTGCATTTTCGAGGGCACCGTCAAGGGCGAGGTCATCTCGGGGTCGTTCGCGCAGGGACCGGCGAAAGGCACCTTCGACCTCGCGCGCCACAAGGACGCGCCGCCGGCGCCGCCCGAGCCTCCGCCGCCGTACAGGCAGGAGGAGGTCAGGATCGCGAACGGTCCGATTTCGCTTGCCGGCACGCTGACGGTGCCGCCCACGCCCGGGCGTCACCCGGCCGTGATCCTCATCACCGGCAGCGGCGCGGAGAACCGCGACGAGGAAGTGTTCGGC
>Ga0315279_10001374_pt1 | contig 40840 bp, 36 predicted proteins | sample YL17G06_20_MG_FD_203694 | JGI IMG/M metagenome (GOLD analysis project Ga0315279, IMG submission 203694) | Sediment microbial communities from Yellowstone Lake, YNP, Wyoming, USA - YL17G06_20 | ecosystem: Environmental > Aquatic > Freshwater > Lake > Sediment | place: USA: Wyoming | collected...
CTGGGCGCCTCGGCCGTGACCCTCGGCCTGGGCTTCATCATCACCTTCAATCGGCCACTGCTTGCTGGTCACGGATCACTGATCACTTCTCCCTTCCTCGTCCCTCTCGCCCATACCATCATCGCCTTGCCGTTCGTGATCCGCAGCCTGCAACCGGCGCTGGCCTCCATCCCCGACCGCCTCCGCCAGGCGGCTGCTACGCTTGGGGCCTCGCCGCTGCGGGCCTGGTTCACGGTGGACTGGCCAATCGTGGCGCGAGCGACGCTGGCCGCCGCGATCTTTGCTTTTACCGTGTCCCTGGGCGAATTTGGAGCGACCTCGCTGGTTTCCCGGCCGAGGTATCCCACCCTACCGATTGCCATCTATCGCTTCCTTTCCCAACCCGGCGGGCTGAACTACGGACAGGCCATGGCCATGGCGACGATTTTGATGGTGGTGACGGGTACGGGCATTTTGCTTATAGAGAGGTTACGGCTTCCCGGTGCAGGTGAATTTTAAACACAAAGGACACCCTGGCGTAGCCCGCCACCTGTGCCTGCCTGTCCTGGCGGCCAGGCCAGGGCGTCAGGTGCAGGCAGGGCAGGCGAAGTGTCACAAAGAAAATTACAAAAAGCCTTCGTGATCCTTTGTGCCCTTGGTGTTGAAAAAAAACTATGCTTGCAATCAACAACGTTTGGAAAACTTACGAAGACCAACCGCTTCTGCGCGGCATCTCGTTCAGCGTTGCTGCCAACGAGACTGTTTGCTTGCTGGGCGCCTCAGGCAGCGGGAAATCTACACTCCTGCGCATCATCGCCGGGCTGGAACCCCCAGAGCAAGGGACGGTTTGTTGGGAGGGCCGGGATTTGGCGCTTGTGCCTGCCCACCTGCGTAATTTCGGCCTGGTATTCCAGGATTACGCCCTCTTTCCGCACCTTTCGGTCTTCGAGAACATCGCCTTCGGCTTGAAGATGCAAAACTTGCCTCAGCCGGAGATCAGGCAGCGCGTGCAAGAAGCCATGGAGCAGGTAAATCTCTCCGGCTTCGAGCGGCGGCTCGTCACCGAGCTTTCGGGCGGCGAGCAGCAGCGCGTGGCGCTGGCGCGGGCCTTGGCGCCCCGTCCGCGCTTGCTGATGTTCGACGAACCCCTCGGCGCGCTCGACCGCGCCCTGCGCGACCTTTTGCAGGACGAGCTGCGCGGCATCTTGCACACCACAGGCGTCCCGGCCATCTACGTCACGCACGACCAGGAGGAGGCCTTCGCCATCACCGACCGTGTGCTCCTGCTCCACAAAGGGGAAATAGTCCGAGATGGCAGCCCGTTCGAGGTTTGGAACGAGCCGGGGTCCGCCTGGGAAGCGCGCTTTCTCGGCCTGGGCAATGTCGTCGAGGGCGTTGTCAGTTTTGAGGTTGGAAAGTTGAAGGTCGAAACACCGGCAGGCGTTTTCGAGTTGGGCTGTAGACATGCGCATCGGGCCGGGGAAAAGGTCAATTTACTTCTGCGCCCGCTCGGGGTTCGCATCGCAGCGGACGGGAATCTGCATGGGGTGGTAGCAGACGTTGTCTTCCACCAGGATCAGTTCAAGGTTACGCTCGAAAACGGCCTATATTTCTATCTCCCCGAAGCACCAAAAAATGGTGAGGCGATTGCTGTTTATATTCCTCCTTCTGCGGTACACTGTCTGGCATGACTCACTTCATCACCGTCATCAAGCGCAACCTGGCCGGCGAAGGGACCTGGCGTTACACTGGCCTCATCCTGCGCCGTGAGCCGGACGCGCTAATCCTGCCGAGTAGGTGCCGCGCAGAGGCGCGCTTCAACCACCCGGATACGTCCTTCCAGGGCATTTTGCTGAAAGAGAACGACCGCTTTGTGGAGACCTACTTAACCGACCGTTGGTACAATATCTACGAGATCCACGACCGCGACGACGACCGGATCAAGGGCTGGTACTGCCGAGTAGGCCTTCGGCAACATCGGCCAGCCCGCTGTCCTCGAAGCGGACGACCGGCTCTCGTACGTGGACCTGGCCCTCGACTTATGGGTCACACCGGACCGTCAACAGGTGGTGCTGGATGAGGATGAGTTTGCTGCCCTCGACCTGGATCCTGATACCCGCTCCCGGGCACAAAAGGCGCTGGAAGAGCTACGCCTGCGCTTTCAGTGAAAGGAAAGCAGAAACCCGGTTTCTTCGAGAAACCGGGTTTCTTGCTAAATCAAGGTTACCACCGTGGGGGCCAGGACGAAGATGCCAAGCTCGTTCAGAATGTCTGGCCCGAAGGCGATGATCAACCCGATCGCGCCGACCAAGCAACAGCACAAGACCAGGATCACCACGAGGACGATGAGCCAGGTATTGTTCTTCCTGGATGGCGGAGGCAGCGGGGGGACAGGTGTGCCGATAATCTCAGCCATGTTCAATAATTACCAATGCCCAGGAAGGGGATGGATAGGAATGGAATGGTGATCAGCCCCATGGTGGACAATAGGATCAGACAACCTGCGCATAAGCCGCCAATGACCGCGAGGTAGCCCAGGATAAGCCCTATGGTCGCCATGCCGCCGCCGGTGACTGTGCCACCGCTTCTGCTGATCTCACTCTTTGCCATGTGGCCGGTGATGATGGCTACAATGGAACCCAGGAAAGGCAAGACAGTCCAGCCGGTAATGCCGGCGATCAGGCTGACCAGGGCCATGGTGCTGCTGCGGGTGACTGGGAGCACGGGCTGATACGGATAGGGAGGGGGAACAGGGGGAGGTGGATAGCTAGACATATTGGCTCCTTTGGATATAGAGATATACACTATTTTACACGAGATGCGGCATTAGCGCGCCGCCAAAACCACCAAATGATCAGGGCAATTACCAGGCAGATGAAAGCCCCGACCAGGATCGGGATGACCACGGAAAGGATGGATAGCACGGTGGCGATGAAATCCTCGACCATGCTGACGGGCACGTTTGCCATCCCGCCAGTGGTGGCAGTGACAGCCGGTCGCACCGCGGCCGCCTTGACCACGTGAACGCTCCCGGCGATGAGCAAACCGAAAGCCAGCGCCAGCACCGGGTGCACGTCGCTGATGACCCTGGCGCTGGCGGCAAAGACGATCGCGCCGGCCGCCGGCCGGATGACGGTCTGGATGATATCGTTGATGTGGTTGACTGCCGGGATCTTATCCGCCAGGAACTCGATGATGACCAGCACGCCCAACAGGATCAGGATCCACGGATTGGCCAGGGTGTCCCAGGGGGAGTTCAGCTTGACCAGGTCCGTGTAATGCGCCAGCACGCCGACGACCAGCAATGGGATGTAAGCGTTCAACCCGGCGCTGGCCGAAAGCCCGAAAGCAGAAAGGATACCCGTTAGAAGTTCCATATTATCTCCAACTTTACACTAACCGAGAGGAAAACTTATAGTTCGCAAGCAGTTGCACTGCGAGCAGGATGCAGTCCAACTGCATCCTAAACAAGGAACTTATACTTACACGAGTACTAACCGAGGGGAAAACCTCCCCAAGTGCCTGTCAGCCAGAAACGCAGCAAGTCAATCGTTGCAATTTGCAACATGGCGATAGTGAACCCGGCTGCAAGCGCCAGCCACAACTGAGAAAAGCGAGTAAAATCGTTCTCCTGCCGCATGATCATGACCCAGATCATACTGTATACCATCGTCAGCAGGATCAGCACGCCGCCCGCGCCGATGAACGCGACCGGGTAGAGAATGACCGGGTTCTCGGTCAGCACGAGCAGATCTAGGAGGAGAGTCAGGCCGAACAGCGGGGCGAAGGATTTGAGGTCCGGAAAGGCGCGGAGCTCGCCTGCACTCGTTCTTTGAGTGTCGACATCCTTCCACATGGTCTGATTGAAAGCCGGGAAGAGCATCGCCGCGATCCCCAACCCCATCCCGCTACCGGTCAGCAGGCGCAGAGTATTGTTGGGCACGTACAAGTTGGGGATGCGCGCCAATGCGCCCGGATAAGTCTCTTTGATCAAGTAAAGGTACGAGTTCGTCCCGTCAATACCAAAGGCGAGGACAAATAGCGCGAGGGGGACGATGACGCTCCAATGCGGTGTGCCGCTGCGCTTGCGGGCAAATACCATCTGATAAGCCAGACCGATCACGGCGCCCAGGTACATACCGCTGCAACGGGCGCACAGGGGTAGTTGACGGCTGCCAATGTGGAACGAGCGGGCGTCAATGCGATGGCAGACCGCGTAACCGATAGCATCGGCCTTGCCCAGCAAACCCGGCGGGGTGTTGAGTGTCCAACCAATAAGAACCAATAAGGCTGCCAAAACTACCAAGTACTTTGATGCGGCTTTGAGGCGCGTGGCGTTATATTGTGGCATATTATACACATTATAAGGGCTTTTGTCTCTGAAAATCAAGTTTAAGAGAAGAACAGAAAGCGGTTATAACCTCATCCCAATCGGAACAAATGCGGTATCATTGCGTCTTAGTATTCCAAGGAGACACCCCATGAGGAAATATCTATACACTCTCATCCTGATAACCTTGTTCTTGACTGCCTGCGGCCCGACCGCTCCGGCCGCAACGTCTACTCCGACTGAGCTGGTCCTGCTGATGGCGACGCCCACCCCGCTTCCGCCGACCGAGACGCCGATGCTCACGCCGACGGCGACGCCGAGCTACCCGCCTGAAGGTTACGGGTCTACCGACTTCCCTGTGGACGTGGATCCGCTCACCGGCCTGAAGGTCGCGGCCCCCGCTTTGCTGGAGCGGCGACCGCTGGCGATCAAGGTTTCCAACCTACCGCGTTACGTTCGCCCGCAGTGGGGCCTCTCGCTGGCTGACATTGTCTATGAATACTATACGGAGGAGGGCACGACTCGTTTCATCGCCCTGTTCTATGGCAATGACGCCTCCAGGGTTGGGCCGATCCGCTCGGCGCGTTTCTTCGACATCAATATCATACGCGGCTATAAGGCGGTATTCGCCTTTGGTTCGGCCTATGTGGTGGAGATGAACCGCCTGCTCAACGCGGAGTTCGCCAACCGCCTGGTGCTCGAGGGGGCAAGTTCCCCCTTGACGCGCTACGACCCGAACGGGACGAACGACTTGGTAGTCAACACCGCTGATTTGAGTGCTTATATCACCCAAGAGGGTATCGAGAACGGACGCCAGAACCTGGACGGCATGTCCTTCAAGCTCGACCCGCCGGCCGGTGGCCAGGAAGTCAGCCATGTCTTCGTCCGCTATTCGGCGGCCATCTACAACCGTTGGGATTACGACGCGGCCACCGGCAAGTACCTGCGTTTTTCGGATACCGTCGAAGACTTTAACAGCGGTCAAGGTGAACAGTACACCCAGTTGACCGACCGTCTGACAAATCAACCGATTACCTTCGATAACCTGGTGATCTTGTACGTCAACCACGAGCTTTACACCACCAATATCTACGATATCCTTTTCAGCGGCTCGGGCGCCGGCTTCGCCTTCCGGGATGGGCGGGCGTACCAGGTCAACTGGCAGCGCAACGATACAGACGTAGTTTCCCTGACCAATCCAGACGGGACGCCTTTTGCCTTCAAGCCTGGAACGACCTGGTTCGAGGTGGTCGGGCTGAACTCGACCCTCAGCCAGAGTGAGCAGGGCTGGCGCTTCACCCACCTGATGCCGTAACGTTTTCGTTATGATTCCCTTGGGGCATGAGATCAATCGTGCCCCTTTATTTTTGCTATAATGGTTGCGCTATCGGCAACCATAATACCTGCGAGGAGGTGGCTATGAAACGCATCGCTGTGCTGACCGGTGGAGGCGACGCGCCCGGACTGAACGCGGTTATCCGGGCTGTGGTCAAGACCGCCATCAACGTATATGGCTGTGAAGTGCTGGGGATCATTGACGGCTACGACGGCTTCCTGGCTACGGGCGGAGTCGTGCCCCTCGGTCTGGCTGAGGTGCGCGGCATTTTGCCGCGCGGCGGGACGATCCTGGGGACAGCCAACCGCGGCAACCCGTTTGCCCGCAAAGTTGTACGGGACGGTAAGGAAGTCGTCGTGGACGTTTCGGATGATATTATCGAGGCCATCAAGGATATAAGCCTGGACGCCCTGGTTGTCATCGGCGGGGACGGGACGCTGCACATCGCAAATGAATTGTTCGAGAAAGGCGTTCCAATCATTGGCGTGCCCAAGACGATTGACAACGACATCGGCGGGACGGAAGTGACCTTCGGCTTCGATACCGCCCTGATGATCGCCACCGAAGCCCTCGACCGGTTGCACACCACCGCCGAGGCCCATCACCGTGTCATGGTGCTCGAGCTGATGGGGCGCGACGCCGGTTTCATCGCCCTGCACGCCGGGGTGGCGGGTGGCGCGGACGTGATCCTCATCCCGGAGATCCCTTTCAAATTCGAGGCCGTTGCGAAGAAGGTGCGCAGCCGCAGAACGCGCGGTTCGCTCTTCAGTATCATCGCGGTTTCGGAAGGGGCCAAGCCACTGGGCGGTGAGCAGGTCTATTCGCGCTCCGGCGACGCGGTCTACGTGCCGCGGCTGGGAGGCATCGGCTATAAGGTGAGCGAGTACGTGGAGAAAGAAACCGGCTCGGAGGCGCGCGTCACCGTGCTGGGCCATGTTCAGCGCGGCGGCTCGCCGACCGTCTTCGACCGCTGGCTGGCTACCCGTTACGGCGCGGCGGCGGTAAGGGCTGCCGCAGAAGGCAAATTCGGCCACATGGTCGCGCTGCGGAACGCCCAGATTGTTGACATTCCCCTGAAAGAGGCATTGGCCGTCCCCAAGCGCGTTGACCTGAATGGCGACGCCGTCCTCACGGCGCGCGGACTAGGGATTTCGTTTGGGGATGAGTGACGCTCCCTCCCCGACCCTCCCCCATTTCCCGAGGGGAAATGGGGGAGGGTGGCCGAAGGCCGGGTGGGGGCTTAAAAGCGGAAGGCCGCCCTCTCGGGCGGTCTCCCTGTGCGCGCTACGGCATCACATTCGCAGAGCGAGGAGGGATGCCGCAGCGCTTCGTCTCGTACTACTATCCATTTTGGGCACCACCTCCTCTTCTATAAGGATGGCGGATTTGGGGCAGGCTATGCCTGCGTGGAGAGTAGTATCACACAAGAATATTCGGTTGTCAATGGTACAATTTGGCATTCGTCTAACCGATGAACTGCCGGTGGTGGTATATAAAGAGGTGACGATTATCACCTCGTAGGGGTTTTAGAAAGCGAAAAACATGAAAAGAGCGAAAGGCGCGAGAAAATTAAAGAAAATTTGCGCTTTTCGAGTCCATTCGCGGCTTTCGCGATAGAAAATTCATGGGGTAAAATCACCCTGACGGTTATAACTTTTTCCGTACTACCACCGAACTGCCAGACGAGCAAATCCGATACTCTCTGCAACTTTTTGATAGCTTCCGCGAGGCGGTTCTGGCTATCCTACATGCTGAGACACCGGGTGTCTAATCTTTTAAGGAGGTGGATATGAAACGCCCCAACATTTTGTGGATCATAGCCCTGATCCTGGGCTGGTTCTTCGACTTCCTGTTCTGGAAGCACAACCCTGGAATATCCTTTGCGATCTACGTGATCCTGTGCCTGGTCGGTGGCTTTGTCCTTTTGGGCATGGACGGGTTGAAACCCAACTGGAAGGCGCTCCTGTTGCTGCTCCCCATCGCTTTCTTCGCGGCCATAAGCTTCATCCGCCAGGAGCCGATGAGTCTGTTGATGGCCTATGTCTTCACGCTCTTCCTGCTGGGCGTGCTGGCGATCACCTTCCTTGGCGGGCGCTGGCTGGCGTATAGCCTCTCGGATTACGTCGCCAACTTCTTCAAATTGGCCGGCAGCATGATCGCCCGTCCGCTAGCGTTCATCATCGAGAACCGCCACCAGCAGGCGGAGACCAGCCCGCAGGGCGGCGCACGCCGGGTCTGGCCAGTCCTGCGCGGCATCCTGATCGCTATCCCGATCATCGCCATCCTCGCCGCGCTGCTCGCCTCTGCGGATTTGATCTTCGCCCAGCGGCTGGACAACCTAATCGCCCTGTTCCGCCTGGAAAAGCTACCGGAATACATCTTCCGCGGCGTGTACATCCTGATCGGCGTATACTTGCTGGTGGGGGTCTTTCTGCACGCGGCCACGCGGAGCAGGGACGAAAAATTGATCGGCGTAGCGAAGCCCCTCGTCCCAGCCTTCCTGGGCTTCACCGAGTCGGCCATCGTGCTGGGCAGCGTGGTGCTGCTCTTTGCCGTCTTCGTTGTCATCCAAATCCAGTACTTCTTTGGCGGCCAGGCCAATGTCCACATCGACGGCTACACCTATGCCGAATACGCCCGGCGCGGCTTTGGCGAACTAGTGGCGGTGGCTTTCTTCAGCCTGCTGCTGTACTTGAGCTTGAGCGCCATCGTCAAGCGCGAGACGCCCGGTCAGCGTTGGGGCTTTTCCGGCCTCGGCATTGGAATGGTCGCCCTGGTCGGCATCATCCTGTTCTCGGCTTTCCAACGCCTGCTGCTCTACGAGGCTGCCTACGGCTTCTCGCGTCTGCGCACCTACACCCACGTTTTCATGATCTGGCTGGGCGTACTGCTGGCCGTCATGGTCGTGCTGGAAATCCTACGGCGCGAACGCGCTTTTGCCGTCGCAGCCTTGCTGGCCGCCCTCGGCTTTGCCGTAACCCTGTCCCTGCTCAATGTGGACGCCTTCATCGTTCGCTGGAATGTGGCGCGTGCCCCGGACGGGAAAGGGCTGGATGTGCCGTATCTCACCTCGCTCTCGACGGACGCGGTTCCGGCGCTGGCGGCGGCGTTCCAGGATCAGACGCTGCCAGGGCTGACGCGTGACGCGGTCGGCGCGGTGCTGGTCTGCCGCGTGGATGAGACCGCCAGCAAACCCGACACGAACTGGTGCTCCTTCACCCTCTCCCGCCTGTGGGCGGATCAGGCGCTGGAACAGGTGCAGGGACAGTTGGACGCGTACCAGGTGCTGGACGAGGAGTGGCTGGTGAAGGTGCTCACTCCCGGAAGCGTTTACTACGAATGTTACCAGGGCGGGATGGGGGATTGAAATAGTGCTGCAAAAAGGTACTGCACCGCCTGAAAGGGCGGTGCATTTTTCAGGTTTCAGCGCACATTAGCCTGGTTTAGAGTCTTGATCCGTCGAGAAGCGATAGGATGGTTGGCGGGTTATAACTGACACAATTATTATAAGGAGTGAAAGGTATGAACGAAAATACGATTTTGGATGATTCGAACGCGACTATCCCGTCATTTTTCACGCGTCCAAACGTCCGGCAGGAAGTGATCCCGGTCGCGGGCGGCATCCCGATTGGGATCGAGCGGGTTCTGAATCCAGAAGTTGGCATCGGTGGCGCGTATGGGACCTGGGGCAAGAGCTACGACAACGCACACCTGAAAGATCTGATCGAACAACGCCTGGGCGAACCCTTGCGCGATGAAGAGAAAATGAACCTGGCGGAATTGGGCTTCGTCAACCGGCACCACATCCCCAATTTGACCGACGAGGAGCATCTGGAACTGGAAGTCGAGGTCGGCTCACGCTTGCTGCGCGAGGCTGCGCTCGCCAATGGCTGGCAGCCTGCCGAAATCCAGGCTGTGTTGATCGGCATTAGCGGCCCGGTCGCTGATGATTACATCGAGCGGATCAGTCAGCGGGCCGGCATCCCCGAAAGCGCACTCAAAGTCAGCGTGCATAAGGCCTGCGATGGTTCGGTTGGCGGGTTGAACCTGGCCCTGAATCCGGGACTGGCTGCTGCCGGGCAAACGAACATCGCCGAGGCGCTATACGGTAAGAAAGTCCTGGTCGGCGGGATCGAGGGCTTGAGCCGCTTCGTGGGCCGTACGCGTGACAAAAATGCGCTTCAATTGTTTGGGAACGGCGCGGGTGTGATCGGGGTGATCCCCGGCACAACGATGAAGTTCCTGGTTGGCAAGAACCACGAGGCCTTCGACGAGGAGGGTGTGCTGGCTGTGCGCATGTTCTACCCCCATTCAGGCCAGAGGATATCTGGACACTCGATGATCGAGGTGTCCCAAGCCGGGCAATCACACATCCGTGTGGCCGGGTTGATGCACGAACCGGATAGTGAAGACCCCATCGCCATGGCGGGGCCAATGGGCATGGTGAAGCTTTTCGTGCGCACAGGCGTACAGGTCGTTTCTGAAGTCCACCAGGCGTATCAGAAGCTCATGGAAAAACTGGATATGCCGGATAAGCCGATTGCGGTTGCGATCATCCACCATGCCAACTATAAGATCAACAAGCTGAAGGAAAAACATCTACAAAGAGAGGGCATCAGCTTCCCAATGCCCTGGCTGTTGAGCGAATTTGGGAACGTCTGCGCGGCTTCCAACATGATCGCTTTCCTGCGGCAACTGCCCAGACTGAAACCCGGCGATCACATCCTGTTCGATGGGTTTGGCGCGGGGACGTATTACGACGTGCTGGCTGTTGCGCTGGGAGGCTAGGAATAAGGGTTGGACAGCCCCTGATCGCGTTAGCGTATATCCGGCGGCATCAGGTACCAATCCAGGAAGCGCTCCATGCGGGCGTAAGCGTCCAGTCGGGTGGCGCGCTTGAGGAAGCCGTGCGGCTCGCCGCCGTAGGTTTTGTATTCGAATATTTTACCGGCGCGACGCAGGGCTTCCACCCACATCTCGGAGGCCTCTGGAGGCACAACGTCGTCTATCAAGCCGTGCATGATCAAGACGGGCTTCCGTACTTTTTCTACCTGGAAATAGGGTGAGCCTTCGAAATAAACTCGCCGGTTTTGGGATGGCTTGCCAAGCATCATTTCGGTGTAGAGCCGCAGGTCGCGATTACACAGCGCCCAGGAATTCTCAAGGTGGGCATCGCCGTATTTTGCTTACGCCGCAGGCAAAGAGATAATCAGGATCGCGCGAGAGACAGCAAGCCACCATATAGCCGCCGCCGAAGATGGCGATGCGCTCTGAATTGATCCAACCCAGCGTGCTCAAGAAGCGCGCCCCAGAAAGGCAATCCTGGGTATCGCTGATGCCCCAGTCGTCATAGTTGGCATGCTCGAACTCGACCCCATATCCCGTGCTGCCCCGGTAGTTGGGGGCAAAAAAGGTATAGCCTTTGGCAATGAAATACTGGGCCAGGATGTCCCACTCATAACAATACTGGGCTGAAGGGCCGCCATGCGGGTGGAGGATGGCTGCTCCGTTCGGCCTAAGTGGGCGGAACAATAGAGCCGGGATTCTCCTCCCATCGTGACTCTTGTAGTGTACCCATTCTGGCATGACCAGCGTGTTGTGCGCCAGGGCAGGCAGATTGGAAAAGGTCAGTTGGGTCGTCTTGCCTCCTGGAACTGCGACGTGGTACAGGTCGGGCGGCTGGAGCGGGGACTCGTACTCGACGGTCAGAACCCTGCCATCCGGCGACCAATTGGGTGTCGAATAAATGCCCTGGCCGGTCTTTACGTAGCTGACCCGCGCCGCCTGGTGGTGATGCGCCAGGTTTCGAGGGCGGCAACTTTTTCTCTCAGGATGAGGATGGTATCACAATGTGGAATATGAGAGGGCATTGGGCAAGTGATGGTCCCGCGCGGTTAACGCGCGACAAGGGACGGAGGATACGGCCGTCACTCGCCTGGAGTTATTTTAGAACATTTGGGCTATGAAGTCAAGAGGGGGGCACCTCATGGATTCTATAGGGATTGGCATATATAGTTCAAATCAGCATAGCTCAAGGTTCGACGCAAGATCTGATCGTCGCAACGTTGATGATTTCCTGGATATTACGCCTGTTTTGCTGCATATGCGGGTGGAACGACCAGCTTGCAAGTGGATGCAAAAGAAAAAATTGGGCGGCAGGAAAACTGCCGCCCAATTGGACTATGAACCTAGTTATCCCCCCCTGAATCATTATACCAAATGGTCATGGCGACAAAATGTTCATGAACATGGTTTCATTCCCCGTTGAAGGGTTAGTATAATATACATAGATTTGTAAGTCGTCCGAGGGTTTAATATCCACCCAAAGGCATCTGCTACGACATGATGATTTGCAATCGTATACTAAAACACAACTACCGAGTTATAGTATATGTTTCCCCTCGCCAAGGCCAGAATCAACGGGTTCTCTGGGATTTGCAGTGGGAGGGGGAACTGTGGAGTTTATAGCGGGAGGGCAGTAAATGTAGGGGTTTAACGATAAAATGAACAAATGATGAAATTGCAATTTTGACTCATAGGAGAAATTATAGAAAGTTATGAAACCCTCACTTCCTTCCCATTCCCCCAGCGGAGGCGCCTTTGACCCCGCGCACGATGTCTATCGCTACGCGCCGCGCGCCCTGCAAGCCATCTTCGCGCCCAAGAATGTGGCCGTGATCGGCGCGACCGAAAAAGCCGGCAGCGTCGGACGCACCATCCTGTGGAACCTGATCAGCAGTCCCTTTGGCGGGGCGGTCTTCCCCATCAACCCCAAACACGCCAGTGTACTCGGGATCAAGGCTTACCCGAACATCTCTGCTGTTCCCGATCCCGTGGACCTGGCCGTGATCGTCACGCCCGCTCCCACCGTCCCCGACTTGGTCGGCGAGTGCGTGGAAATGGGCGCGAAAGGCGCCATCATCATTTCAGCCGGGTTCAAGGAAGTCGGCCCGGAGGGCGCCGAGCTGGAACGCAAGATCCTGGCGCGCGCCCGCAAAGGCAAGATGCGCATAATCGGCCCCAACTGCCTGGGCGTGATGAACCCGCTCACCGGCCTGAACGCCACCTTCGCTACGGCGATGGCGCGTCCCGGCAACGTGGCCTTCATTAGCCAGTCCGGCGCGCTGTGCACCGCCGTGCTGGACTGGTCCTTCCGCGAACACGTCGGCTTCTCGGCCTTCGTCTCGATTGGCTCGATGCTGGACGTGGGCTGGGGCGACCTGATCTACTACCTGGCGGACGATCCCCACACGGACAGCATCGTCATCTACATGGAGACCATCGGCGACGCGCGCGCTTTCATGTCCGCAGCGCGCGAAGTGGCGTTGACCAAGCCGATCATCGTCATCAAGCCTGGGCGGACGGAGGGCGCGGCGCGCGCTGCCGCCTCGCATACCGGCTCCCTAACCGGCTCCGACGAGGTGCTGGATGCCGCCTTCCGGCGCTGCGGCGTGCTGCGAATTAACTCCATCAGCGACGTTTTTTCGGTTGCCGAAGTGCTGGCCAAGCAACCACGTCCCCAGGGTCCGCGCCTAACCATCCTGACCAACGCCGGCGGTCCCGGCGTCCTGGCGACCGACGCGCTCATTTCCAGCGGCGGCCAACAGGCTGAACTGTCCGCCGAAACGATGGAAGCGCTCAGCGCGATCCTGCCGCCACAGTGGAGTCATAACAACCCGGTGGATATTCTAGGAGACGCCAGTCCGGAGCGTTACGCCAAGTCGCTAGAGATCACCGCCCAGGACGCCAACAGCGATGGATTGTTGGTCATCCTGACACCCCAGGCGATGACCGACCCTACCGCCACCGCAGAGGCCCTCAAGCCTTATGGCCGGGCTTATAAAAAACCCGTCCTGGCCTCCTGGATGGGCGGCGAGGACGTGGAGGCGGGCGATGCGATCCTCAGCCGGGCGAACATCCCGACCTTTGCATACCCGGATACAGCCGCGCAAACTTTTGTTTACATGTGGCAGTACACCTACAACCTGCGCACGCTCTACGAGACCCCCAGCTTGCCGGAAGACGCGGACGGCACAGGGCCTGACCGCGACAAGGCCAAAGGCATCCTGATGTCCGCTCGCCAGGCCAGGCGCACCATCCTGACCGAGGCTGAGTCTAAAGAACTATTGGCCGCTTACGGCATCCCGATCGTACCCACGCATATCGCTGTCAGCCCTGAGGAAGCCATTCGGCTGGCGAAGCAGGTCGGGTATCCGGTGGTGCTTAAGCTGCACTCGGAGACGATCTCCCACAAGACCGACGTGGGCGGAGTGCAATTGAATCTCAAAGACGCGGCGGAGGTCAAAGCCGCATACGAGAGCATCCGCGCTTCGGTGACGGAAAAGGTTGGCGCAGGAGGATTTCTGGGAGTCACCGTCCAGCCGATGATCCGGATGGAGGGCTACGAACTGATCCTGGGCAGCAGCGTTGACCCGCAGTTCGGGCCAGTGCTGTTGTTCGGCACGGGCGGGCAACTGGTCGAAGTCTACAGAGACCGCGCCCTGGGCCTGCCGCCGCTCAACACCACCCTGGCGCGCCGGATGATCGAGCGGACGCGCATTTACCAGGCTTTGCAGGGCGTGCGCGGCCGCCCGCCGGTGGATCTGGAAGCCTTGGAAATCTTGCTCGTCCGTTTCAGCCAGTTGATTGTGGAACAGTGCTGTATCAAGGAATTGGATATCAACCCGCTGATTGCCTCGCACGAGGGGTTGCTGGCGTTGGATGCGCGCGTAGTGCTGTATGGCCTAGAGATGACCGAAGCCGACATGCCCAAGATCGCCATCCGCCCTTACCCGAGCCAGTATGTATCCGCATGGACGATGAAAGATGGGCGCAAAGCGACCATCCGCCCGATCCGCGCCGAGGACGAGCCGTTGGTCATTCAGTTTCACGAAACGCTCTCTGACCGGAGTGTCTACCTGCGTTACCTGTCGCCGATGATGCTCAGCCAACGCGTCACGCACGAACGCATGGCGCGCATCTGTCATAACGATTACGACCGCGAGATTGCGCTGGTCGTCGAGGGTGAAACGCAAAAGGGCGACCGGCAAATCTTTGCAATGGGCCGGATGAGCAAGTTGCACGGCGAAGAGAATGAGGGGCGCGTCACCATGCTGGTCAGCGACCAGTTTCAGGGTCAGGGCATTGGCGGCGAGCTATTGAAGCGGCTCATCCACGTCGGCCGCGCTGAGAAGATCAGTCGCCTGCTGGCGACCATTTCCCCCGAAAATATCGCCATGCAAAAACTGTGTAAGGGGCTTGGCTTCACCATGCAAACCAATGCGGAAACTCACATGATCGAGGCGGAGTTGCCACTCATTCCCTAACACAAAACCAAGGTCGCCAGGAACCCGTTTTCTCGGAGAAAACGGGTTCCTGTCTAGTTGACGTAGGGTAGGTTTCTTACCTGCCGCCCATTTTGGAGGCTACGAAAAGCTTTCCTACTGTTCCTCCAGTTGCGCCCGTTTCCTGGCATGGAGTTCCAGCACATCCTTTTGCACCTTTTCCAGGTGTGCGCCACTTAGCGGGAACCAAATCAGGATGATCGCGCCCAGGATCAACACCGCGCCAGGGATCAGACCTGCCACGATCTTGATTCCCAGGATGGCGCTGGCAGGCTGGTTCAGGTAGATCTCCCCCATATTTTGCTGACGCGTCACGAAGTGGGTGGCTTCCAGCATGAACGGCATGAGCGCCAGGGCGATGGACTGAGCCGGTTTGGTGATCAGGGCGTTGACGCCGAAGAACGCGCCCTCGCGGCGGACGCCTGAACGCAGTTCGTCCTCATCCGCCACCTCCGCAAAGAGTACGTTGGTCAGCGTCTGCGGGCCGGATAGGCCAAATCCAGCCAGCGCCACGCATACGAGGATCAGCGGATTCGGTACGACGACGATGAGCATCAACCCTACGCCAGCGATCACGAGCAGCAACTGCTGCGCCCGGACAACGCCAAGCCGCCTGCGGATCAGGCTGGTCGTCGGCACGCCGATGACCAGCGGGATGAACAGGCACGCCAGCAGGATCAGGGTATTGATCTGGAGCACGTAGTCGGCCACGTAGAAGAGCGCGCCCATGATCAGCGACTGCATCAGGATGGACATGAAGTTCGCCGCCACGAGGATCAGGAATGACTTGTTGGTGAAGGTGGCCTTGATCTGTTTACCCAGCGGCAGCGGCTTGTCTAATACGTGGAACTCCGGCCGCTCCTTGACCACGAGAGTGGTGATGATGATCAGTGTCGCGCCGACCACTGCCACCACGATCATGGACATCTGCAGCGGCAGGAAGGAAAGCGATTCGCCGCCCTTGGGCCGGAACATGTCGGGGATGATGAAGCCCAGGAGTGTGCCGAGCAACCCAAACAGCGAGGACGAAATCTGCAAGCCATTCCGTTCGGCGTCTGACTCGCTCACCTCGGGCAGCAGTGCCGAATAGACCAGGCCGATCATGGTGTATGCGGTATCGTACAGAATCATGGAGACCAGCATCCACCAGAATAGGGCCTGCTGCCCGGCCTGAGGCGGCGCGAACCAGACCATAATGAAGGTCAGGGCCAAGAAGGGTGCCGTGAAGCGCATGTACGGGATGCGGCGTCCGCTTTTAAAGCGGGTGCTGTCGGTGATGTAACCGAACAGCGGGTCGTTGATCGCGTTCCAGATCGCATAGATGGCCGAAGCGGCCGCGATCCATTTTGCCTGCACACCCAGGTAATCCTGGTAGAAGATGGGCAGGAGGGCAGCAAAAATGCCGGAGATCAGCGAGGTGCCCAAGGCGGCGATCCCCCAGACAACCTTGTACTTCAAGCTCAACTTGACAGGTGCTGCTTCGGAAACATTCTTGCTTTGTGACATGGCCTTACTCCTTTCTTTGAGAGTTATCAACTTTCCATTGCCTGCCACCTAACCAATGGAGATAATCCCCCGCTGGGATAAGATCACGACGACCGCGATCACGAACAAACACAGGCAGAGCGCAACGATCGCGATCAACAGGATCCAGATCCAGAGGGTTGACTTTTTCGCCGCATGCGCTGCGGCAGGATAACCAGGCGGATAAACGACCGGTTTCTTTGTGAAGTCGTTGACGATCAGGAAGAACAGCCACACCAACACTGTAAAAACCAGGAATAGGAAAATCGTGATCAGGAAAACCAGCACATTGGCGGAAGCCAGCGATTTGGCAAGGTCGCCGGTCGGGTTCAGCAAGGTGTGCAGGAAAAGGAATGTAGCTGCAAGGAAACAAACCGCCCAGACCGGCTTGTTCCAGCGGGCGAGCGCCCGCCCGAACGTGTTTGGCAAGGCCAGCATTTGCAGGAAGATATTTTGTACGGTAACGGCGAAGATCAGCAGCAGGAAGCTTTCCAGGCCGCCGATTAGCACCAATAAGAATTCCGGCAAGCTTACTCGCAGCATCAGCGCGGTCAGCGCGGTCGGCGGCCAGGCCGCGAAAAGGATCAGGAACAGTACACCCGCGGCGACGCGCAGCAGCGCATTTTCGGTGCGCCGGTTCTTCAAGGCCGCCTCGTCAATATCGAACGCCTCCGGCGTCCCGAACATGACGCCGGGAAGGATGCCAAAGACCCGTGAAAAAGCCGTGGAGGCCACGATGGTGAGCAGGTTACCGGGACGCACGGTCAAACTGGAGGCCAGCTTCCAATGCCGGGCGGCTGCCCATTGGGCAATATCATCAGCCAGCCCGACGATGCCGTAGGCGATGGCCATCGTCACGAATAGATACAAGCCGGTGAGACTGAAGGGCTTCCAACTGGGGTCGAGCAGCGAGAAAACGAGACCATAGATCAGCATCACCAGGATAAGCTTAAGCAACTCGAACCAGACCGGGCGCCCAAGGCGCTTGCTGATGCTGGCGCGCTCTGCCAGGTCGCGCAACCACTTCAACGGCCTTAGCAGGCGTTGCAGGAAAACCTCGTTATTGGCTAGCGTGCGGTTGAGGATCTCGGAGGCAATCGTGAATAAGATCATTGCTATGGCCGCCAGGAGGAGATTCGTGCCGATCACCTTTGGGTCGGTGGAGATATCGAGAGGGGTGGGAACGTAGGTGGTGATCTCGGGCGTCAACGGGCCTGTTTGGCGGAACCCCTCGACCGTCTCTCCGGAACGGCCTGTCTCGATAGTCTCGCCTGGATGGATCACCGCGGCCTCGGATTCGCCGAAGCTCCACTGGTCGCCGATGGTCGTGGATTGTCCCCCCTGAAGGCAGGTGTCCCATTGCAGCGCCGCGCCATTGTCAATGTAAGTGGTATCAATCGTATCCTGAAGATCTGCCGCCGAGCTGACGCGTTCCCAAATGGTCGAGTAGTAAGCTTCTTCGTAATGCGTGGCGCGCGGGCTTGGAATGAAAACCATGAACCAGTCGCGCGCCTGGTTGAAGCCGCCCACCGCCCCGCTCTGGGAGTCGTAAAAGCCAAGCCCATAGTCATCGTCGGCAAAATACAGGTCGGCGGCGTGGTAGGCCTTGAAACAGCTCGAGCCTGTACCTTTATTCGTGATCTGCCATTCGAGTTGGAAGTAGTTGTTCCTGTTGATGTAGGAAACAGTCTGCACGATCTGTAATTCGAGGCCGTTGCCGCTGATCTGCCCCTCCGTGATGACCTGAAAGGGGCTGCCGGACGCGCCGCTGCCGAACGGCCCTTCCTGGCGGACGGGCGTGAATGGGCTGTAGAAAGGGCCATAAACCGTTTGCCCAACAGCGATAAAGAAACCGCTTCCGGCCGTCCCATACGTGGCCCCCTGGGCATATTTTTGGTGATAGACCTGCAGACTGCCATCCGGGCCGACCAGGATGCGCAGCGGCTGACCGGATATCTCGATGATATTCCCCACTTGCTGGCTCGGCCCTGTGACCGTTGTCCCGATGCCGCTGGCTGACGGACGCGCTAGCGCGGGACTGGACTCGGCGAGACTGGCAATCAGTAGTACTGTGCCGCAAAGAATTCCGAACACCTTACCGGATGATGTGTTACGCATGGCTGTCACCTCGTTCTCTCTTCGAGATTTTCCACGAAATCCTTCGCATCTTTGAGGCCTGCTCCTGTTTCGTTGCGGTATAGTTTGATCGCCTGGATTTTCAATCCATTGGCCAATAATGCTTTGATCTTTCTTATCAATTTTTCGCTGACAGGAGATGTCCGCTGCTCTAGCGGGATTTCAGGGAATTGTCCAGGTTTCGCCTGCGATGGCCGCTTTTTTCGTTGCTCGCCGCCAGTTCGCAGGCCTTCCTCAAAAATGTAAGACCTGCCACAGTAAGGGCATTCGAAGAAACCGGTGCGGTCAACATCCTGGAGGGGAGCGCCGCACGCGTCGCAATCCAGTTTGATCTTTTTCATACGCTAACCTCTTTCGTGGTTACAACTGACCTGCGGGCAGCAATGTGGCTTTCCTCGCTTGGCGTATCACCAGGCTCAGATCAACTATGCATATTATAAAAGAAATGTCAATTATCTGCGCTATTGAAAAACTGGATTCTTGACTGGCGCGATGGATAAACTTCGTGGTTTAATTGCATACTATGATCCCTCGAAACCTTTTCATCCCTGGGCGTCACCGTCCGGTGTACCTGTGGGCCGGCGCTGGAACCGTCCGCATGAACCGGCTCAAGTTCATGGATGCGCCGGTGGATGAGGCCGTTCATCTAGAGGCGCATACGCCAACTGGCGCGCGGCGGATGGCCGAGGAGGCCGGCTTCAATTGGGCCTACCTGACTTACGATTGGGGCTTTCCGCCCGAGATCGAGAAGGAAGACTGGCAGGCGTTCCGGCAAGCAGCGGAGGTGTACCACGCCTCAGGGATGGGCGTCTTCGGCTACATCCAGACCTCGAATTACGTCTGGACGGGGAGCTACCGCGCTCAAGACTGGTATGCCTGCGACCCCAGGGGCAGGCCTTTTTACTACTACACCGGGCGTTACATGAGCTGCTGGCGTCACCCGGAATGGATCGAACACCTGCGGGAGATGGTGTGCGGCGTCATCGAGGCCGGGGCGGACGGCGTCTTCTTCGATAATCCCTGGCACGCCAGCCAGCCTTTTCTCTTGGGCGGCGCATGGCTTGGCTCGGCGGGGTGTTATTGCCCGCGCTGCCGCGCTGCTTTTCGAGAGGCAACCGGCCTGGAAATTCCTGCCCACCTGTCACCCGGCAAGAGTGAAACCGATCGCTACCTGCGCTGGCGCGCCGACCAGGTCACGCATACTTTAGCTGGACTGGCTGCTTACGCCCGCTCCCTCAAGCCGGAGGTGCTCATCAGCGCCAACGATTTCGACTCCATCATGCGGCCCAGTTTCGTCATGTGCGGCATTGATCTGCCCGGCCTGGCCGAAGTCCAGGATGTTTTGATGATCGAAGATTATGGCCTGCCGCGCTGGGAAGCCGCCAACCGGACTGCACCTATCCTGGTCAATAATACCCTGACGCTGCATACTGCCCTGGCCCTGGCCAGTGGGACGCCGGTCAGCACCGACCCTTATGATAAGGGCATCGGCTTCGATGATGTGTATCCGCCGCGCCGTTTTCAGCAAGGGATGGCCGAGGCAGCCGCCTGCGGCGCGTCGATGGTGGTCAAGGGCACAGAGTTCGTCGCAAACGGCCAGTTCACGCTATTGACTGCTGAACGCTACGCCCCGCAGCGCCAGGCGATCCAACGGTACCATCGCTGGCTGGCCGGACACGCGGCTTTATTCGAAAACCGGGAAAACGCGGCTGCAGTCGGCGTGCTATACCCAGGCCAGGCTTTATGGCAGGATTGGAGCCGCCTGGCGTTGCGCTACTTCGGTGTCGGGCAGACGCTGTCAGCCGCGCGCCTGCCCTGGCGGGTCGTGACCGGCGCGGAGCAGATGGACGGACTGCAAATCCTGCTCACGTTCGGGCTGGGCGCCTCCCCGATCCCGAGCGGTCTCAAAACGGTTGACGTGTTGCGCCTACCTGGCTGGGAACTACCCCGCCCTTCATTCCTGGCGCGCCGGGTCTGGCTGCAACGGCTTATCTCGCCTCGGATCGTCGAAATCTACCGCGCCTACTTCCGTTTTCGCTGGGCGCGCCGGCTGTTGGATCGCCTGGGATTGGTGCATTTCTTCCTGCAATCGCCGTACTTCATCCTTCCTCCAGAAAGGATGCAGCAGGCATTATTGACGGCAGTGAGTGAGAACGCCGGGCCGCATGTCCAGGCAGAGGAACCGGTGCTGATCGAACATTGGCGGCAAGGCGGGCAGGAGCAGCTTCACATGGTCAATTACGCTGGTCAGCCGCAAAGAGTGACTGTCACCTTCGAGCGGACAGTCAGCGGCCAGGCGCTCTCGCCGGACGGCCCGCAGACAGCCTTCGAAGGTACGCAATTGGAATTGAGGCTGGATGTGTATACCCTTTTGCTGTATTCTTAGCTATGAACGATCATTGCGAATTCCTCCGCGCTGCGCCCAACGACGCCAGGCAGCTGACCGAGATCGCCCTGGCCGCCAAGCGTTATTGGGGATATCCGGAGAGTTGGATGGCGCGCTGGACGGCAGGCTTGACCATCACGCCCGATTTCATCTCTCGCAACGAGGTCTACGTTGCAGCAGTCGGCGGCGAGGTGGTCGCCTTTTACGGGCTGATCCCTTCCAGGCCAAAGGCGATTTTGGAGCATCTGTGGGTGCTGCCAGGGTTCATGGGTAAGGGCCTCGGCGAGGGGCTGTTCGCTCATGCCCTATCCCGCTGCCGGGAAATGGGTATCGCGAGGCTCGAAATCTTATCCGACCCGAACGCGCTGGGCTTCTACGAGCGCATGGGGGCGCAGAAGGTGGGCACGCGCGTTTACGAGCTGGACGGCCAGACCCGCGCCTTGCCCATCCTGGAGATCGAGTTGTGAAGCGGAATAAGTTGTAAGAAATCCGTTGCGAATTGCCGCGCCGCACTTATAATCAGTATGCTCGTCACGTATCCTCACCACTCGTCGCTCACTTCTCACTCCTTTCTCCTATGAACCAAATCATCCCAACTGCTGAAACCTTTTTCTTCTTTGGTAAGGGTGCTCATGCCTGCACTGGCTGCATGGTCATCCATGGATTCACCGGGGCGCCCAAGGAAATGCGCTAGCTGGGCGAGTACCTCAACCAGCAGGGCTACACCGTGCTCGGCATCCGTCTGGCCGGCCACGCCACCCGGCCCGAAGACATGATCCGCTCGCGCTACACCGACTGGCTGCTCTCGGTCGAGGATGGCTACAACCTGCTGCGCACCTGCACGGATCGGGTGTTCCTGCTCGGCCTCTCGATGGGCGGCATCCTATCCTTAACTTTTGCGGCCCAGTTTCCGGTCCGGGGAATGGTCGCCATGTCCACACCTTATTTTCATCCCAAAGACTGGCAGCTGAAATATGCCAAAATCCTAAGCGGACTTAAGCCATACATTCCCAAGGGCAACGGACCCGGTTCGGGCTGGTTCGGGGATGCCTGGAAAGAGCATGTGGCTTACCCGGATTACCCGATGCGTTCCATCGGCGAACTTGGCCACCTGATGGACGAGGTGCACGCTTCGCTGCCGAAAATAAAAGTGCCAGTCTTGCTCATCCACACACGCGACGACCACCCGCTCATTTGTGAAAGCATGGAAAAAATCTATGCCCGCCTGGGCAGCGCCGATAAGAGGAGGCTGTGGATCGAAGGCAGCGGGCATACAATCACCGAGGAGCCGCGGCGCGAACTGGTCTTCGAGGCCGTCGCTGATTTTATCGCGAGGGTAGGCCAGGTGGGGTTATAATTCACCTGCGAATACTGAATTCACTCTCATAACCCACTATGTCTCAAACCATCCCAACTGCTGAACCCTTTTTCTTCTTTGGTAAGGGTGCTCATGCCTGCACTGGCTGCATGGTCATCCACGGTTTCACCGGTGCGCCGAAGGAAATGCGTTGGCTGGGTGAGTACCTCAACCAGCAGGGCTATACCGTGCTCGGCATCCGCCTGGCCGGCCACGCGACAAAGCCCGAAGACATGATCCGCTCCCGCTGGCAGGACTGGCTGCTCTCGGTCGAAGATGGCTACAATCTGCTGCGCTCCTGCACGGATCAGGTGTACCTGCTCGGTCTCTCGATGGGCGGCATCCTCTCCTTGACTTTCGCGGCCCAGTTTCCGGTCCGGGGAGTGGTCGCCATGTCCACGCCGTATAAACTGCCCGATGATCCTCGCATCCGCTGGGCAAAGCTAATCTCCCATTTTATCCCATACGTGCCAAAAGGCGATGAGACCCCAGACGCCGGCTGGTTCGACAAAGAGGCGTTCAATCAACACGTCTCTTACTCTAATAACCCGATCCGCTCGGTGGCGGAGTTGAACCAATTGATGGTCGTGATGCACGACTCGCTGCCGAAAATCCACGTGCCGGTGCTGCTCATCCACTCGCGGGATGACGACTATGTTGTCAAGGACAGCATGGCGCAGATTTACGAACACTTGGGCACAACCGATAAAGAGATGCTGTGGGTCGAGGGCGGCGGGCACGTCATCACCGAGGAGCCGACGCGCGGGCGCGTTTTCGAGGCGGCTGCCGGTTTCATCGAGCGGGTCTCGAAGTCCGCATGAGCGCCGACCTGCTCCTGATCGCAGCCTCTCTCTTTGCCTGGGGCGTGGGCGAGGGCATGTTCTTGCTCTTCCAGCCGATCTACCTGCAACAACTCGGCGCCAGCACGATGACCATCGCCAGCGTATTCAGCGCTTTCGGAATGGCGATGATGGTGACCCACATCCCAGCCGGCTACCTCTCCGACCGGATTGGGCGGCGTCCCCTGCTCGTGGCGGCCTGGACCTCGGGCCTGGTCGCCATCTGTGTCATGGCCTTGGCGCGCACCCTGCCGGTTTTTGTCATCGGGATGCTGTTATATGGTCTGACGGCTTTCGTCTCCTCGCCGCTGCAGAGCTATGTGACGGCGGCGCGCGGCAAACTTTCCCTCGCGCGCGCCATGACCCTCGCATCGGCCGCCTTCAACCTGGGTTCGGTGATTGGCCCGCTCACCGGCGGCTGGATTGGCGACCATTTTGGTCTGCGAACAGTGTACTTTATCTCAGCTTTTGTGGTTTTCATTTCTACTGTCATCTTGTTCTTTTTGCGTGCCCAGCCGCGCGATGGTCACGACCCGGATTCGCCTCCTGCCAGGCTGCTCACCAATCAACGTTTCCTGGGCTTCCTGGTCATTACGTTCGTGGCGATGTTCGTCATGTACCTGCCGCAGCCGCTGACGCCGAAATTCCTGCAGAACGAGCGCGGCCTCTCCCTGAGCGTCATTGGTTGGATCGGCTCGGCCGGCGGCCTGGGGAATACCCTGCTCAATCTCCTGCTCGGCCAGTTCAGCGCTCGACTGGGGTTCCTGCTGGCGCAGGCCGCGGTCGCCCTGTTCGCTCTGCTGCTCTGGAAGGGTGATAACGCTATCTGGTACGCGGTCGGTTATTTCCTGATGGGCGGATTCCGCGCCGCCCGCATGTTGATCTTCGCCCAGGTGCGACCTCTCATTCATAAGGCCCAGATGGGGCTGGCATACGGCATCACCGAGACCGTCAACTCGTTGACCGCCATACTGGCCCCGTTGCTGGCTGGCTATTTGTATACCCAAGATCCGGTCAGCGTCTACCCGGTCAGCCTGGCATTGATCGGCGTTGCCATCCTGGTCAGCCTGGTCTTTGCCCCGCGCGACACAGTGATCAGTAATCAGTGAACAGTGATCAGTTACAGATCTCCGACCACTGATGACTGATTACTGATGACTGAAAACTGATAACTATGCCCTTAGAAATCGTCCCCTTTACCCTCGGCCCGGTACTGACCAACGCCTACCTGGTCGCCGATCCCGAAACCGGCGAAGCGGCGGTCATTGACCCGGCCTGGGATGGCGCGGTCATCCTAGCCGAAGCCCGCAGGCGCAACTGGCGCATCGGGCAGATGTGGTATACCCACGCCCACTTCGATCACATCGGCGGCGCGGCGGAGATCGCGGCAGATCTGGAGCCTCCGCCGGCTGTGGCGCTCCATCGGCTGGACCTCGACCTGTGGCGATTTCTGGGCGGCGCGGCGCTGTTTGGCTTTCGCATCGAACCAGGCCCGAAACCCTCGATTGATCTCGTTCACGGCCAGACCCTGCGCCTGGGCACCCTGACCTTTGAGGTGCGCCACACGCCGGGGCATACGCCGGGGCATTGTGTGTTTTACTGCGCGCAGGGTTTCGTTCTATTCAGCGGCGACCTCATCTTCCAGGGCGGCGTTGGCCGCACCGACCTGCCTGGCGGCGATTGGGATGCGCTGGTGGAGAGCATTCGGTCGCAGGTGTATATACTGCCGGAGGAGACCCGCTTGCTTTCCGGCCATGGGCCAGAGACAACGGTGGGGGAGGAGATGAGGGGGAATCCGTTTGTGTGGGATTAGAACCAAAACCTTCCGCTAGTCACCCGGCGGGAGGTTTCTCATACAAAGGTTTTCCTTCGTGTTCCCTTCGTGCCCTTAGTGGTTAAGCGATTCTCTTACTTCGCATACTCCACCGCCCTCGTCTCGCGTATCACCGTCACCCGGATCTGGCCAGGGTAGTGCATGGTTTCTTCGATCTTCTTGGCGATGTCGCACGCCAGGCGTGCCGCGGCCAGGTCGTCTATATCTCCCGGCTCGACGATGATGCGCACCTCGCGCCCGGCCTGGATGGCGTAACACTGGTTGACGCCGGGGAACGAGGCGGCCAGGTCTTCCAAGGCGCGGATGCGCTTGATGTAGGCTTCCAGGTCTTCGCGCCGTGCGCCAGGTCGCGCGCCGGAGATGGCGTCTGCGGATTCGGCGATCACCGCCTCGATCGAATCTTGCTCGACCTCGTGGTGATGAGCAGCGATGGCGTTGACAACGGCCGGGTTCACGCCGTAACGCTTGGCAAATTCGGCGCCCAACATGGCGTGCGTGCCTTCCTGGTTGTGATCCATGGCCTTACCCAGGTCGTGTAGGAAGCCGCCCTGCTTGGCAATTTCGATGTTTGCGCCCAATTCGGCGGCCAGGATGCCGGAGAGCTTGGCGACCTCCACGGCATGGGCCAGTTGGTTCTGACCATAGGAGGTGCGGAATTTCAACCGCCCCATCATGCGCAGGACTTCCGGGTGCAGGCCAGGCACACCAGCGTCGAAGGCGGCTTCTTCACCGGCCTCAGCGATGGTCTTTTCGATGGCCTTCTGTTCGTCGTCCAGCACCTTTTCGATGTGCGCCGGGTGGATGCGGCCATCCAGAATCAGGCGGGCGAGGGCGCGGCGGGCCACCTCACGCCGCACTGGGTCGAAGCAGGAGATCGTCACCGCCTCGGGCGTGTCGTCCACGATGACGTCCACACCGGCGGCCTGCTCGAAAGCGCGGATGTTGCGTCCGTTGCGGCCGACGATGCGGCCTTTCATCTCCTCGTTCGGCAGCGGGACGAGCGAGGTCGCCACTTCTGCGACGTGGTCGGAGGCGATGCGCTGGACGGCATCCGTGATCAGCTTGCGGGCGCGGCGCTCGCCTTCCTCGCGTGCCTCGGCTTCGATCTGGCGGATGATGCGCGCCATGTCGTTGCGCGATTCTTTCTCGACCTCGCTGAGCAGTATGGTGCGCGCCTCATCCGTGCTCATCTGGGCGATTTTCTGGAGTTCGTCCATTTGCTGCTTGTGTAAATTTTCGATCTCGTTGAAACGGCGGTCAACGGCGCTCTGGCGTTTGTTCACCGCTTGTTCGCGCTGCTCGAGGCGTTCCACGCGCAGGTCAAGCTCGGAGCGGCGCTTCTGCAAACGCTCATCCTCGCGGTTGAGTTCCGAGCGCAGGTGGCCGATCTCGGCCTCGGCAGCTTGCGCGGACTTGAGGGCGTTGTCACGCGCCTGGATTTCGATGATCCGCGCCTGCTCTTTGGCTTCCTGGAGGATCTTTTCGGCTTTATCGTGCTGCTTCCGCTGTGCCTTCTCGGATAGATAGCGGTTGAAGAAGTAGCCAACCATCAAGCCCACAACCAGGGCCAGGCTCATGATCAAGTAGTCTATCGGATTCAGATTCATAGATTTTCCTCGTTGTGCGTTTTCTCCCTGCCGTCCGCCATCTGGCGCATCTCTTGCCAGACTTGAGAGACGACCGGGGCAATCGTGGAATAGGAGAAGCCGCGCCGGGCTAAAAACCCGCTCAGTTTGACGCGGAACTCGGAACGTTCCAGACCCGCGAGCCTGCGGAAGTATTTCCGAGCCGCTTGTAAGGCCAGGCTCTCTTCATCCACACTTTCAGCCAGCACCGACTGGACGATCTCGTCGTCGAGGCCTTTGCGCCTCAGCTCCATCTTGAGCGCCAACTTGCTGCGCGGCCGGAACTCGCTGCGGTTCTCGACCCAGGCGCGGGTGAAGGCTTCGTCGTTCACCAGTCCGCTGCGCTGGAGTCGTTCCAGGGTCGCCGCGATCAGCGACTCCGGCACGTTATGCTTATTCAAGTTCTGCCGAACCTCGGCTTTTGAGCGCGGCCGGTAGCTCAGGAAGTGCAGTGCCTTCTGGTAGACGGACTCCTGCTCATCCTCGGCCTGCAAGGAGGCGATCTTCTCTTCAGCCAGCGTCTGCCCAACCTTCAGCCAGGCGGCAACCATGCCGGCCAGCCCGAAGGCGAATTCTCCGTCTAGGTAGACGTTCACCCGCCGGGGGTTCTTCTTCTGAGGCTTGATGGCCGTAATCGTCCGCATTCGCCTTCCATCTCCCCTCTCTTTTAGGAGAGAGGCTGGGGGCTTGCCCTGCCTGCACCAGTGCCGCAGGCACAGGTGAGCTTGTCGAAGTGTGAGGTCTTAAAAACACACAGCCGCAGACCGCCTGTGGGGCCACGGCTGTGGAAATGCTCCTGGATGTACCTGCACCCACATCCTGCAGGAGGCAGAACGTGGGAAAGATCAAATCCGGCGACGAGTCAAGTCACCAGGATCGGGGGGTTATCGCGAAGTCATCGGTTCGTACGGATATGCCTGTCCTGATCAACGTAGAGTACAACAAATTCGAAAGGACCTGACTTCTCAATTCATTCTGCCCGAATATTCCAAGGCAAGGGGAGTACCCCAGGATTTTCCAAGAGTTCCGTTTGTAAGCCGTGACCGCTCTATGTAAAAAAGCGGCGATATGGTAAACCGACTGTTACGCATATTATACTTGAAAATCTGCTACAAAACATTTTTTAACACGAATGCCGCGAATAGGTGAATGGAGCGAATTTTTTTGGGGCATCTGTTCACGTACTGCAGACCGGCGACGAGGTGAATGATATCGTCCAGGTGGCTGCGGTGGCGGTTATGGATGCGATGACAAGGAAATAAACCGATTTCATGCTAAAATAAGCCTATGGCTGATTCGCCTCACTTCGACTCGACCACGCTGCGGGCGCACAAGCGCCAACGTTTCTGGCAGATACTGATGCCAGCCATGTTGTTCATTGTGCTGATCCTTGTGGCGGGCGGCTTTGTCATTGGCGCGGAAGCGGGCCAAACCAGACTTTGGGCGGACATTGCCACCATCTGGCTGGTCGCGCCGCTGATGCTCTTTGCGCTGTTGTTCATGGCTGTGCTTGGGGGGATGATCTATGCCGTTGCCCGCCTGATGAAGATCGCCCCGCGCTACACTCTCCAGGCCCAAAACTTCGCTTTACGGCTCACGGCTGGAGTGAAGCGCGGGGCTGATGCGGCGGTCAAGCCGGTTGTATGGCTGGTACAGGCGCGGGCAGTGTTGAAATCGCTGTTCAAATAGACGTAGGGCGGGATTCCAATCCCGCCGGAAAGTGGTGGCGGGATAGAATCCCGCCCTACCGATGAAAGGAAAGCAATCATGGAAGAAAATTTCATTATCGAAACCCCTGAAGCCGACAATACCTGGAAAGTCAAGACCCTGCTCATCGGCGCGGCCCTCGGCGCGTTGACCGGTCTCGGCGCGGCCTACCTGCTGACCAAGCGCGCCGAGCAGACCGGTCAGCAACTGGCGATCACACCCGGCAAGGGTGTGCAATTGGGCGTGATGCTGACCGGGCTGTTGAGGTCCATTTTGTCATTGGGGGAAGATTAGACGAAAGAACAAGATCTATGATGTAATTATTGAAACTGACCCGGCCACATTGCATCTCACTTTTTACTGTCTGTCGGAAGTGTCTATGAAAGCGGCTGTCATTCTTCAACCCAAGCGGATCGAAACGCAGGAGGTGCCCGTCCCAGAGCCTGTGCTGGGCGAACTGCTGGTGCGGGTGATGGCCAGCGGCATCTGCGGCACGGACGTGCATATCTTCCAGGGGGAATACCTGGGCAGCTATCCGGTCATCCCCGGTCATGAGTTCGCCGGGGTGGTCGAAAGGGTCGGCAGCGCCGTGACCCGCTTCACGGCCGGCGACCGGGTGGCGGTGGAGCCCAACATCCCCTGCGACAACTGCGTCAATTGCCTCAACAACCGTCACAACTTCTGCCTCAACTGGCAGGCGGTGGGCGTGACCCGGCCAGGCGGGATGGCCCAGTACGTCAGCGTGCCGGAGAAGGCAATCTTCGATATCGGGGATCTGCCTTTCGAACAGGCCGAGTTCATGGAGCCGCTGTCGTGCGTGATGCATGGGCTGGAGCGGCTCGACCTGGCAGTGGCCGCCAAAGTCGCTATCCTGGGCGCCGGGCCGATCGGGCTGCTGCTCCTGCAAGGCCTGCGCCTGAACGGAGCCGCCGAGGTGGTGACGGTGGACAAGAATCCGGAGCGGGCTGCTTTTGCCCAAACCCTGGGAGCCGACCGCAGCCTGACCCGCCTGGATGATCTCGAGCGGGATGCCTACGATGCAGTCGTGGATGCAACCGGGGCCGTCGAGGTTATGAGCCGGACGCTGGATTTCGCCCGCCCGGGAGGGAAAATCCTGCTGTTCGGCGTGCCCCCCACCGGCCAAAAGATGACCGTCGAGGCGTTCCCCATCTTCCGCAAGGGGCTGACGATCTATTCCTCATTCACCTCGCTGCGCAATTCCTACCAGGCACTCGGTCTGTTAAAGAGTCGGCGGGTTTTGGTGGATACGCTGATCTCGCACCGGCTGCCGCTGGAGGAATTGCAGCGGGGCATCGAACTGATCGAGAAGGGGCGCGAGGAGGTCCGCAAGGTGATGATCCTGCCGAATGGTTGAACTGGAGCGTTTTTCGTACTGTGTGCAGGTGCCCTTGGCCGGGCTGCCAGGCCAGCCTCCCGGTACACAATGCGCTACGCATTGAGATGCTCCGCTTCTCCGCGAAGCGGAATGGGCTATGCAAACGGTTGTCCGAAGAGCTCGCGATGGGCAACCTCCGCCAATGGCTTGCGATTCTTCTTGCCCTTGCACAAATGCTTGGCAGGATAGCCAAAGGGAACGATCGCCAGGACGTCGACCTCGGCCGGAATCCCCAGGAGAGGCTTGATCTCGGTCAGGCCCTGGAAGCCGACCCAGTTCGATCCGACCTCTTCCGACCAGGCCGTCAGGACCATTGACTGGATGGCGCGGCTACCGTCGGATACGGCGTATGGTGACTGCTCCATGGCGACGACGATCGCCAGCGGCGCCTGGGCGATATACGGCCCGGTGCGCGCCAGCGCGCCCAGTTTCTTCAAAGTCTCACGGTTTTCCACGACAATGAAATGCCAGGGTTGACCATTCCGGCTGCTGGCCGTCAGCCAGGCGGCCTCGACGATCTTGCGGACGACATCCGCAGGGATGGGCTTGTCCTGGTAGGCGCGTACCGCCAGGACAGTCCGTATAGTTTCAAAAACGTCCATTGCATGCCTCCTTTAGAATTCTGTTCCGGATCACCAATTAGAATATTGTACTGTTCTAAACGAATGAATACTCTTTTCTCACGCCTTCCGGCACACCAACCCCTTAAGATACGCCCCCTCGGGAAAATTGAGCGCCACTGGGTGATCCGGCGCTTGCGAGAGATATTCCACTATTTGAGCGTCCACACGGGCATCCAGCGCAGCCCCGGCCACAATCTTCTGGAACAACTCGGCGCTGACGCCTCCGGAGCAGGAGAACGTGACCAAAATCCCGCCCGGGCGCAGCAGTTTGAACGCCAGCAGGTTGATGTCCTTGTAGCCGCGCGCTGCTTTATCAGCCTGGGCCGCTGTCGGGGCGAACTTGGGCGGGTCGAGGATGATGAGGTCGAACTGGCGGCCCTCGTCGCGGAATTTGCGCAAGATTTGAAAGACATCGCCTTCGAGGGTGGTGTGGAGGGTGGAGGGAGAAGGGTGGAGCGTGGAGGGAAGAGCGTTGAGGGAGACGTTTTCGCGGCAGAGAGCCAGCGCATCAGCGGAGGAATCCACCGATAATACCGATTTTGCTCCTCCTGCCAACGAATTGACCGTAAACCCGCCGGTATAGCAAAAACAATCCAAGACCTGGCGGCCTTCCGCCAACTGGCGCACGCGGCGGCGGTTTTCGCGCTGGTCGAAGTAGAAGCCGGTCTTGTGGCCGGTGGCGATGTTGACGAGAAATTTCAGGCCGTTTTCGTGGATCGTGATTCGTGTTTCGTGAAGCGCGCCGCGTAACGCCCCCACGCTCGGCGGCAAGCCTTCCAGTTCACGTACGTCCGCGTCGGAGCGTTCGTAGATGTCTTTCAAGCCGGTCAATTCGAGCAGGAGATCGGCGATGGTCTCGCGCCAATATTCTGCACCGGCGGCCAGGAATTGGACGACGAGCGTACCGGCGTAGCGATCCACGATCAGGCCAGGCAGGCCATCGGACTCGGCGTTGATCAGGCGGAGGGCGTCCGTAGGGGCGGGTCTGAGACCCGCCCGTACAGCGAGGGAGCAAGAAATTCGGCGGCGGAAAAAATCCGCGTCCACCGACTCGGACGGGTCGAAGGTCCAGACGCGGGCGCAAATCTGCGATTGGGGGCTGTAGGCGGCTCGGGCCAGGAAATCACCTTTCGAGGAGAGCAGGTCCACGGTCCCGCCCGAATCGGGATTTCCATCCACGCGGCCAATCGCGCCGGAGAAGATCCACGGGTGGCGGCGCAGGAGGGATTTCTCGCGTCCGGGTTTGAGAACCAGTGAAGGCATTACTTCTGCATGAAGCGCTCTACCTGGTCGCCGATGACGATGTAGCGGAAGTCTTTTCCCTGGAAGACCTGTATGGCGCCCACGATGCCGTAGATCAGGAAGAGCAGCCAGCCCAGGCCGATCAATCCCAAGACGCAGAATGGGATGAACGTGGCAGCAAGCGCCGGCCACTCGGAGTTTGGCTGCATAAATACAATTGTGGGGATCAACAGGACGAATGAGAGGATGTAGCAACCCCAGCCCAGGATGGTGGCGATGAACAAGACAAGCTGGTAGGCCGCGGCCTGCAAAGCCTGGAGGTAGACAAAGCGGGATTTGTCTTTCTGCGTGACCCAGATCATGATGGGGACGATGACGCCGATGTAAGGGATAAGTACTGAAATGTGTGGCAGCGCGCCCATGATGCGCTCGTCCTGGGAGGGGATGGTAGATTCGGGAGCATCCATATTTTTCTCCTTGGGATCGTCAAATGATCCCAATTTCCTTGCCGGCCTTCTCGATCACGTCCATCGCATATTCGATCTCCTGCGGTTCGTGCGCGGCCGTGACCGTAGCGCGCAGCCGCGAGAGGCCCTCCGGCACGGCGGGGGAAACGACCGGCAGGACGAAAAGGTCGTGATGTTGGGACTCGCGGGTCATGGCGAAGGCGCGCTCGTCGGTGCCGCACAGCACCGGCACGATGGCAGTGGAAGTCAGCAGGGTGTCGAAGCCGCGCTTCTTTAGGCCCTGAATGAACTGATCGGCGTTGGCGCGGACTTTCTGGATGCGCCAGGGTTCGTCCAGGATGACCTTGAAGGCCTCTTTGGCGGCACCAGCCTGGGCAGGAGGCAAGGCGGCCGAGAAGATGTAAGCGCGGCTGGTGTGACGCAGGTATTGGATGAGTTCTTTCCTGCCAGCCACGTAACCGCCAACCGACGGGATGGTCTTGCTCAGTGTGCCCATCTTGATGTCAATGCTGTCCCAAATGTCGAAGTGCTCCTCGATGCCGCGCCCGGTCTTGCCGAGCACGCCCAATGAGTGGGCTTCGTCAATCATCAGCCAGGCGTTGTACTTCTTGCATAATGCGACCATGCGCGGGAAGTCAATCACGTCGCCGTCCATGCTGAAGACCGCGTCCGCGACGACCAGTTTGGCGACGCCGTTCGGCACCTGCTGAAGGCGGTGCTCCAGGTCGTCCATCTCATTGTGGCGGAAGCGGCGGAATTCCGCGCCGGACATCAGACAGCCGTCTACGATGCTAGCGTGATTGAGCTTGTCAGAGATGACGTAGTCGCCGCGTCCCAACAGCGTGGAGATGACGGCCAGGTTGGTGGCGTAGCCGGAGGAATAGGTGATAGCGGCTTCGGCGTGCTTGAACTCGGCAATTGTCTCTTCTAACTCGTAATGCAGATCGAGCGTGCCAGCCAGGGTGCGGACGCCGTGCGTGCCGGTGCCATACTTGTCCACAGCCTCCTTGGCAGCCGCGTTGATGCGCGGGTGTCCGATCAGGCCGAGGTAACTGTACGAGGCGAACATGCCCATCTCGCGCCCGTTGACCAGCACGCGCGCCCCGCCGCGCAGCTCGCTGATCGGTTGGTTGTAGAAATACAGGCCATTCTCGCGCAGCATCTTCACGCGATCGCCCATGGCGCGAATGCGCCGGGTGACGGCATCATCGGTGTTTCGGAAGTCCATGGCTGGCTGCTCCTAAAAGAAATTATGCGTAAGGTAGCCTCAATAAAATGGGGAGAGGGGTTGCGAACGGGCGAAGCCCGTTCACAACCCCCCATCCTCCCATGAATTATCGAGAAGGTACTGCGTAAGTTTAGCCCAGGGCGGAGTTTCTGTCAATCAGGCTTGCAAGTCCAGGTCTGCGGTGATATAAAGGGGCGCATTCTCAATCGTAACGATGACAAGAAGGCGCAAACAGGCGTATGAAAATCAAATACATTCTGCTCTCCGTCCTGATCTTTACAGCAAGCGGATGTAATCCAAGTTCCACACCGATAGTGGAAACACAGACCCCGACGACCGAGACCGGCGCGGCCGGCCTGCCGCAGATGGGCAGCTACCAGCCGGAATCCGCATGCGACAACCCATACTACCCCCGCCGCGCCGGGACAAAGACTCAAACCGGGGCGGATGGTTCTGTCATAACTGCAAAGACAGAAATCAGCGGCGATGCGAACAATGCTACTGCCACGGTGACCACTACTTCTCCCGATGGTGTGGACATAAAAATATATGAATGCAGTTCAAACGGTATCTTCTTGACCGAGTGGAAATTGTACGACGCGGACAAGCAGGTAATGTCTACGTTGTCTTATTCCGGCTTATTTTTCCCTTCAGCCGAGCAGTTCAGAATTGGGGCGAAATGGGAATATTCTATCGTTACCCACAAGGACCTGGATAGCGGCTGGGTTGAAAGTGAAACCAAGAGAAACTGTACGGTGACGGGCCTATCTTCCGTTCAATACCAGGGTCAATTCGTGGATGCGCTGCGAGTGGACTGTGTGAATGCGGTTAAAGACCTCCAGGCAAGTGATGAGGCAGCTTTGGAGAACTATTACGACTTGTACAGCTTTTTTTATGTTTATGGAGTAGGGGTCGTGGGTTATCGAGCCAGCGAGTAAGCCCGAACATTCCTGGATCAGAACATTACACCGCAGTCGTAGGGGACGAGGGTCTCTTCTCAAGAAACGCCTTCATCGGTTCCCAGTAATTGTCAATCCAGCCTTGCTCGAAGCTCGCTTCTTCTCCCTCCGGGATGCCGGTGTGGGTGAAATCGAGACGCGTGCCTTCTGGTATCGGGGTTAATTCAAACGTCACGCGCGAGAAATGGCCTTCGGGCCAATCCACGGCGCGCCAGTCCTGGACGATCTTTTTATCAGGGATCAGTTCGATATTTTTCCCGGCAATGTAGCCATCGTAGGCGGAAATCTCGCCGCCGACCGCGCGGCTGATCTTGGCCGCGCCACCGCTGAAGGCGGCATGTTTCTTTGAATCCATCAGGGCCTCGTAGACATCATGCGGAGTATTTTTGAACGTAACAGTTTGGTTTATGTTCTTACTTATCACGGTCTCCTTTGTCGTTTACCAATCAAGTTATTTGCCACATAACTTCCTCAACTCATCTTCACCAATGATCTTTACCCCCAACGCCTTCGCTTTTTCCAATTTCGATCCCGCCGCTTCACCTAGCACCAGGTAACTGGTCTTCTTGCCGACCGAATCTGTCACCTTGCCGCCGTGCTGCTCGATGAATTCCTTCACGCCGTCACGCGTAAATCCTGCTAGTGTGCCGGTGACGACGAAGGTCATTCCCGCCAGCAGCCCGCCGGACGGCGTGGCAGCCATCCCCACAGAAGTGGGCCAGACACCTGCGGCGCGCAACTTTTCCAGCACAGAACGGTTGCGTTCGCGGCTGAACCAATCTACAATGGCTTCAGCAATGTTGGGTCCAATGCCTTCGATCAACTGCAAATCCTCGGCGGAGGCCAGGGCGAGCATGTCGAGGGAGGGAAAAGCGCGGCTCAGGTCGGCAGCCACCACCTCGCCCACACCGCGAATACCGAGTCCAGTAATGAGATGGTTCAACGGCTGCTGCCTGGAGATTTCGATGGCGGCGAGAAGGTTGGCCGCGATCTTGCCGGGTGGCTCCGACTTGGTCTTCCTGTCTTTCTTGGTGACGGCTGCGAGAATATCTTCCCGCTTTAGCGTATAAATGTCGGCCACATCTTTGACCGCGCCGGTCTCGATGAGTTTTTCCACGATCTTAATTCCCAGGCCGGTGATGTTCATAGCAGCCTTCGAGACGAAGTGCTCCACGTTGCGCACCAACTGCGCCGGGCAAGCCGCGTTGACGCAATACCAGGCCACCTCGCCTTCGAAGTGCTCCACCGGCTGTCCGCAATCGGGACAATTTGTCGGCGGCGTGTAAGGTTTTTCCGCGCCGGTGCGCAGGTCTACGACCGGGCCGATGACGTATGGGATGACCTCGCCGGCGCGTTTGACCAGCACCCGGTCGCCGGGGCGGATGTCCTTCTCGGCAATGTAGTCGAAGTTGTGCAGGGTGGCGCTCTCAACAAACACGCCGCCAATCTTGGCCTGTTTGAGCACCGCTTTGGGCGTCAGCACGCCGGTGCGGCCGACCTCGACTTCAATTCCCAGCAATTCCATGGTCACCTCGCGTGCCGGGAACTTGAAGGCGATGGCCCCGCGCGGGTCTTTGCCTACGAAGCCCAGGTCCGCGGCCAGGCGCAGGTCGTCAATCTTGATGACCATTCCGTCGGCCTCGTAGGGCAGTTCGTCGCGGCGCGTGGCCCAGGTCTCGGTGTAGGCGATGGCGGATTCAATATCGTCAAATCGCCGCGCCGCGTCCGTGACCGGGAAGCCGAGCGCTTTCAACCATTCGAGCAGTTCCCATTGCGAAGTCGGAATAGTCTGATCGGTCTTATTGGTCTGACTGGTCTGGGGTTGACCATTGAGACCATTTGGACTATCCGACCAATGGACGACTTGATATACCAAAATTGTGATCGGCCTGGAAGCGGTTATGCGTGGATCCAATTGCCTCAATGATCCCGCCGCGGTGTTGCGCGGGTTGAGGTAGGTCTTCTCCCCGGCCTCTTCCAGCTTCTTGTTCAGTTTCTCGAAATCTTTGACGGTGATAAATGCCTCCCCTCGCACGACAAGGTACGGCGGGGGCTTCAGGTTTGCTTTTGGCGGCTGCGTGCCGCCGAAGAGCGGCAAGCTTTTCAAAGACTGTTCACTGAATACTGATGACTGTTCACTGCTCACCGGAACGCGCAGTGGAATCGCTTTCACCGTCCTCAAGTTGGCGGTAATATCCTCCCCAATTTCCCCATCCCCGCGCGTCGCGCCCTTGACGAAGACGCCGTCGCGGTAGTGCAGGACGACGCTCAACCCGTCAATCTTCGGCTCGACAACGAACCTGGCTTTCTCCACCCGGTCATCTAGCTTGCGGATGCGTTCGTACCAGGCGCGCGCGTCGTCCGCTCCGAAGGCATTTGCCAGGCTGAGGATGGGCGCGGGGTGGCGCACCTTCTCGAATTTCTCCGAAGGCACGCCGCCAGTCCGCTGGCTGGGCGAATCAGGCGTGATCCAGTCTGGATGGTCAGCCTCGATCTGGCGCAGTTCGGCCATCAGGCGGTCGAATTCGGCGTCGCTGATGACGGGGGCATCGAGAACGTGGTAGCGGTGATTGTGGAAATGGATCTGTTGTTTGAGTTCTTCGTATATCTGGCGTGTGGTCATGGAAATATTATAGTTGAAAACATCGGTAAATAAGCGTATACTAAAGTTGTTCTTTGTGGAGGACATCATGAAGGCGATCTGGCTTTTGTTCTTGACCCTCCTATTGGTTGGCTGCGGCCCGCTAATCCCCGCGCCCACTGCTTCGCCCTCCCTGCCACCTGCCACCTTTACTGCCTCGCCACCACCTTCCCCGATTTCTGTTTCCAGCACGCCCACACCCGCCCCCCCTCAGCGGCCGGCGTGGTGCCCTCTGGATGCACCTTTACCACCCGCTGCCAGTGGAAAACTCCGCGTCGCTTACGTGACATCCGGAGATCTCTGGCTGCTTGACGAGGGCAACGCATCCGTGCAGTTAACACGTTATGGCGATGTGCGCCAAGTCAGCCTGTCGAACGACGGAGAGATAATCGCTTTCACACGCCGGGTAGAAAAGGAAAAGGTCAGCCTGTGGGCCATCCGCTCCGATGGGACAGGGGCACAAGAGAAGATCAGCGCAGACGAATTCATGCAAATGGGAAATGACCCCTCCGCGCTGGCAATCATCCCCAACGATTTGCAATGGATCCCCGGCACGCATACACTGGCCTTCAACTCATTCCCAGTCTACGATGCGATCAATGTTTTCATCCCCTACGATTTCTGGCGCGTGGACGCCGATACTGGTCAACGTGACCAATTCCCTGGCCCTAAGACTTACTTCGTCTATTCGCCTGACGGTAAACAGGTGGCACTTTACGGCGCAGAGGAACTAAGCATTGCCAACGCGGATGGTTCCAATTTGCGTAAAAATTTGCTGCCAGCATATCGGGTTGGTATGGGCGAGAATTACTTTTATCCATCTATCAATTGGATGCAGGATTCATCCGCAATTGTTATTGCCGTGCCTGATACGGAAGATATTTTTGTACCAGCATCTACTTTCACTGTCTGGCGCGTGCTGGCAGATGGTTCGGGAGTCAGTTCGCTGGGAACGTTCAACGGATTTCCCCCATCGGTCGTTTTTTCAGATGACCGAATGTTCTTGATGTACTGGCGGTGGGTGAAAGAAGACAGCAGTTTCCATGAATTGCATTTTGCTCGTTTGGACGGGGCGCCAGATTATCTTTATACTCGAGCAGACCTGCTTGAAACGTTCAACTGGAGGCCGGGTTCATACGAATTCGTTTTCTACCAGCCCAAGAATCCCAACTATCCGCAGCTCGGCGATGTCTGCTCAGGCTTTCGACCGATTGTTACGAATTTACCAACGCATGCTGTTCAATGGCTCGACGCATGGCGTTATTACTTCGAACCCAAACGGATGGGTGCAAAATCAACGCAGTCAAATGGATTAGAATTACACTTCGGTGTGCTTGACCCTGCCGTTTCTGTTCCAGCCGATATTATGTCAGTAGAAAGCTACAGCGTGGTCGTTTTGCTGATCCCATAGAATCGGTCCACAAAATGGTCGCGCGCTCTTATCAACTTTTTGGCGCAGGGCGCACGGCGCGCCGACGCCGGTACTGTTCGTGGATCTCCATTATGTGATCCACCTTTTCCTCGATTGCTACCTTCAGCCAGTACTCTCCCTTTTCCTTCGTTCCCAGGCTTCCCGCGCCATATGCGCCGGTCTTCGTGTCGTCGTCCCATGGAGGGTTGGCGATCAGCGCGCCGCCTTCGATCCAGTCCATGTAGTACGAAGGCGTGGCGACGAAGTCCATCTCGTCCACGGCGCGCTCGAGGTGGATCAGATCCGGGCGCAGGGCCAGGATGAGCGAGGTCTCAAGTTCGCAGGCATGGCCCATCCCGCCGATGGGCGATTCGCGTTTGGCCTCCAGCGCGGCGGCTCCCTTTGAGCCATTGAGGTATAGTCCGGTTGTGGCGCAGAAAATATATGGATAACGCTCCCCGGCGTACTTGACCACGTTGACCAGGAACGAGACACTCCCGCCGTGGCCGGAGAGCAGGTAGAAGCGGTTGAAGCCGCGCCCGACGAGCGTGTCCACGACTGCCAGCCAGAAATCCTCGAACGCCCTCCCGCCGATGTTGAACGTGCCTGGGAACGAGCGCCGGTGTGTGCTGACCCCGTACGGGGAGACCGGTAAACAGGCCGCCTGCTCCGGGATGGCTTCCGCCGTGCCCCGTCCAATGGCTTCGATGATGAGCGTATCGGTCGAAAGCGGGGCGTGGTAGCCGTGCTGTTCGGTGTGGCCGATGGGAATGAGAATTACTTTTTCGCGGTCGTTGTCGGAGGGCAAAGAAACGAGTAACGAGTGAGAAGGAAGGTTTAGTGTGGGAATATCCTTAGCAAGAGAGAGATCGGATGGTGCAAGCGCAAAGACCTGCGCAAAGCCATCTTCGAGCAGGTTGCCAAGCAGATTGCGCAGTGCAGCCTCGAACACAGGTTGCGGCACTTCCAAACCGCTGCCTTGCCAGCCAAAGGGCATGGCAGGCAGCAGACCGATCTGGGGCGGGCCGCCGAGGCGCGCTGCCAGAGCTGCATGGTCAAATCCCCAGCCCAAGGGTAGGACGAGCGGCAGGTCGCGGGGCAGGGAGGCGACTTCTGGGTAGGTCAGTTCGTCGAAGGGGATAAGGTCGAAAGGCAAGACATCCTCCACCGTCGAATTCAATCTCTCATACTTTACCAAAGAAATTGGGTATTGACAAGCGAGAACAATTGTTCTATAATGATGGCATAATTTAGAACACATGTTCTGTTTTCGACAAAAGGAGGTCGAAATGAGCGCAACCACTTTTCGTTCGAACCGTGGGGTCGGAAACCTGCTCAAGGGCGTCACTTTGCGGCGCGGGCTAGCCTGGGGAATCATTATCATTTGCGCCCTGCTCGCGTTTGAGATCTTTAATTACAGCACCACCCAATTCGCCCTAGCTGATGTGTTGGGCAACTTGAAGTTTGGCGGTGTCCCATGGGCAACGATCCTTGCGATTGCGTTTTGCGGTATTGACTTCGCTGGGATTGCCCGCCTGTTCACACCCGAACAGGGTCGTGAAGAACCTGCAGAGGTCTGGTATCTCTTTGGGGCATGGTTGTTGGCGGCCGCGATGAACGCAATTTTGACCTGGTGGGGCGTCTCGGTTGCCATCGTCAACCACAACAGCCTGGCTACTGGCGTGGTCGTCAGCAGCAGCACGTTGACCAAGGTGGTGCCGGTCTTCGTAGCGATCATGGTCTGGCTGATCCGCGTCCTGATTATCGGCACCTTCTCGATTGCCGGGGAACGGCTCTTTAGCTCGGCGGATGATCGGAACCGCTCGCAGGTTCGCCCTGCTCCCCAACCAGCGACCTCAACGCTCCGCCAGCGACCGAACGTCATCAGCCCGATCACATCGGCATACTGTCCGGCGCCAAAAGTGGCGCGGGCCGCAACGAATATCGCGACTCGCTCTGAGCCAACTTATCACCCCGTTTCTATGAATTCCCGCGCTGTACGCGAACCTGAGCACAGCGAATCCAATCTCCGCTCATAAACAACAATATCTGGAGCCATGCCTTACCGCCGCGCGGAGCATTCGTTGTCTTCCGTTCCTCCTTCCGCACGGACAGCCGTCTCGACAAGAGGCGGCTGTCTGTCTGGATTCGTCCTTCCACCCCTGGCGGTGCTGGTGGTCGGGTTTTTCCTGGTTCTCCTCTCCCTCGGTTCGCCGCAGACCTCCTCGGTCTCAGCCTCGATGAGCATACCCAGCGAAATTGGGACAGCACTTCCAGCATGGACAGAAATTCCCCTGATTGAACTGGCTCCGACAGCGACGGCCATCCCATCGAACGATACGGTCACAACGCTGGCGCCTCTGTTCACTCCCGAAGTGCGTTATTGGGCCGGGGCGATCCAATCCTGGGCAGCCGAATCGGGCTTGGACGCGAACCTGATCGCTACCGTGATGCAGATCGAATCCTGCGGCAACCC
>Ga0315279_10001375_pt1 | contig 40831 bp, 27 predicted proteins | sample YL17G06_20_MG_FD_203694 | JGI IMG/M metagenome (GOLD analysis project Ga0315279, IMG submission 203694) | Sediment microbial communities from Yellowstone Lake, YNP, Wyoming, USA - YL17G06_20 | ecosystem: Environmental > Aquatic > Freshwater > Lake > Sediment | place: USA: Wyoming | collected...
GTCTCGCCAGGCTCACCCCTCGCGCGGCTGCCAGAGCGCGGAAGCGGACAGCCTGCTCTCCCCGCAGCGCCACCGTCGCCATCAGCCCCACAGCGCGCCCCGTTTGCGCGACCTTGCGCTCAGGCCGCCCAGTTTGCTCATCGCCGGCCGGTGGCTGCTGCTTCTGCGCTGCGGCTGGCCGTGCGGCCACGGGGGCTTGTTTGGCGGCCTCTGCCGCCTGGCCCTTGGCTGTGGCCTCCTGGTTGCGCCGCCGCGTCTCCGCGCCGCGCTTGGCTGCCTCCTTACGAGCGGCCAGCCGCTGCTGGGTGCGCTGCTCCACCGCCTGCTTCTTCGTCTGCCTTGCCATCCTCGTTTTCCTCCGCTGAGTCAGTGTGCCGGCAATCGCGCCCCCCGTCGCCAAGGCTATGGGGGACAAGCCGACCGACATACCCCATCACTCGAAGCCGAGGAAAAGTCAAGGCCATGCCTGCGGTCCCTGCGCGCCGGCGCGCGACGCTTTGTAGGCGCCGGCTCTATTCGGTTGCGTGGGCGATGGCGGCCTGTCGGGCGGCGGGTGTCAATGCGGGTGGCAGCTCGTGATCCAGGCGGCAGGAGGACCGCCGCTCGATCAGATCAACCTTCACAGGCAGGCCCTCCGAGAAGCGACCTCGACCCTCAGCCGGCCGTACCCGCCCATATCGCTGGCGTGGCGCAGGAGGTACTGCAGCAAGCGCCCCCATCGCTCGCTGGCGGCGGTGGGCACTCCCCTACCATCCCTCCGGCCGCTTAGCGATGGGCCGCGCCACCATCCGCTTGCGCGCCTGCCAGGCGATGCCAGCCGCGATCACCCGGTCGTCATGCTTACCGGGCTGCGCCCCCTGCGAGCCGCCGTCGTGGGTCACAAACGTTCTGCACTCGTCAACTAGCCCGTCCGATCGCATGATCAGCGCTTCCTCGAGGATCGCCGCCGCCAGGTCGTCTACCAGGATCGGCTTGGTCGCCTGGTCGGTCGGCCAGCCCAGCATCGCTGTTCCCTGCCGGGTCTGGTCGTAGCGCACGTGGTAGTAGAGCCGCGGGTAGCGGCAGACGTTGCGCAGCGTGTTCAGCGTCGAGTGCCCGTGGTTGTTGCGCTCGACCGCCAGCAGCGCTCCGTTGTACCACCGCCCCAGCAGGTTGAGCATTTGCGCGAAGCGGTCGGGGGGCACGTGGCCATGCAGCTCCGCCACCTGCGCCCCGCTGCTGCGGTCGAGCACACAGGCGGCGGAGGCGTCGCCGTTTTCCACCCCCTCCCCCACATCGGCGCCGATGACGTACACCCGCTCCGCTACCGGCTCTTCCCACACCAGCAGCGACGCCGGCGCCACCGGGACTTGCGTGTCTTTGCCCCGCAGCATGTCCATCCGCTGTGGCGCCGGGGCCGGCGCGATCCGCGCCGCCGCGCGCGCCAGCGCATCGGGGTCAAACACCCCGCGCGTGCTCGCCTCGAAGCAGTCCACCGCGTTCTCGGGGTATTCGGTCCTGAAGCGCCCATCGAGGTCGCGGATCTTCTCCCGACGCCACTTGATCTGGGCGAATGACAAGCCGTGGCCGCGAATGAGGCCGATCTCGTCTCGGTCGAGGGGTGCCACGCCATCAGTCATCATCGCCGGCCCCGATCCGGGGCTACCACCCGACGCGAGTTGCGCTCTCCATGCCACTTCCTCGGCGGCTGTCGGCGCAATCGCGTACTCGGCGCTGTCAAACCAGCGGTACCAGTGCGGGGCGAATCGGTTCTCCCTCTGCATCGCCGCCCGCCACAGGTCATGGAAGTAGTTGCCCACGCCGTTGGCCGTCGACTCGATCACGATGCGACCATCGGCGGGCACCGCCTCGCTCAGCGCCACCAGCGCCTCCTCGGGCTTCGGCCAGAACGCGAACTCGGAGCAGTGCAGGTTGTTGATGGTCTGGCCGCGCCCGAAGGTCAAGGCGCCAGCCGTGCCCACGTAGAACTGGCTGTTGATATCCGGCCAGGAGTACTCGCGGCGGTTGGAGAAGCGCGGCTTGCCCGCCATCGCCTGTATCGCCGGCGGCAGTCGCTCCCAGAAGAGCTGCACAATGCGGAAGATCTTCTCGCTGCTGTCGGTATCATGCGCGACGATGACGGAGACGGTATTAGGCCGCAGTACGGAGTCGGCGAAGTATCGTGCGCAGATGAGCGTGGTGAACCCGATCTGCCGGGCCTTGAGGATCACGTCCCACTGCGTGGCGTGGGCGTGGTAGTCGGCCTGCAGCGGGTTGAGCTTGAGCGGGATGATGCGCCGGTCTTTGCTGCGGATCTGCAGGTTGGCCTCGATCCAGGGCCGGGGGTCGCAGCGGATCGCCAGCAGGTGCTCGCCGTAGTCAATGGCTGATTGCAGGCGCTCGCGTAGGGGCACCGGGCCTGGCGGGTCTATCGGTCCGACATTGCCGTAGAGCATGGTTTGACTCACTCCTACTAGATTCAGACCCGCATCCGCGCCGGTTGGCGCACGGGAGCGGGAGCCGGATCACATTGCTGACTTCCATCGTTACCGAGCTTGACCGCCCCGGCACCGGTCTGCGCCTCCCAGCGCGCGAGAATGACATCGCAATAGCGCGGCTCCAGGTCCAGGCCGTGGCAGATTCGTCCACATCTCTGCGCGGCGATGATCGCGGTCCCTGACCCCAAGAAGGGATCGACCACCACCTGTCCCTTGACCGTCGAGTTCATGATCGCGCGCTCAATCAGCGCGAGCGGTTTCATCGTCGGATGCAGTTCATTGGCAGCCGGTTTGTCATGGTGCCAGACCGTAGACTCATTGGTCGGCCCATGCCAGCGTGGAGAGCGTCCGCGCTTATGGGCATAGAACAGCGGCTCAAACCAATGCTTGTACTGAGCAAACAGGGCGCCGGCGCCATTGTTCTTGACCCACACGATCAAGTTGCGCTCCTGCCAGCCAGCCTCTTCCAGGCATGTCAGCACATCGCGCAGGTGCGCGCTGGCGAACCATAGATACAACGAGGCGATGGTGTCGGTGTGACGGTGGGCCAGGGCCAAGGCTGAGGTCAACAGGCGGCGATAGGCCTCCGGGGTCAATTCATCCCAATAGGCGTCAGACGGCTGCTCCACCCCGCGGCGGGCTTTGGCGATGCGCTGCTGTTGCGCTGCCCGTCCACCGACATAACCCACACCATACGGAGGATCGGTGACCACCGCCCGCGCCCGCTTACCGGACATTAGCCGTTCCCAGGCGGCGGGGTCGGTGCAGTCGGCACACAGCAGCCGGTGCTTGCCCAATTGCCACAGGTCGCCGCGCTGCACGCGCGTGGGTGCGGGGCTTTGCTGCGCCCGCAGCATCTGCGCCGCGACATCGAAGCTCTCCTCGAATGGGGAAGGGGACTGCTCATGCTCCAGTTCGGATAGCAGTTGCTCCATCTGCACATGATCAAAGCCGGTCAACGTCTCGTCGAGGTCCGGCACCTCCTGCAGTTCCGTCAGCAGCTCGGCGAGCTTGGGCAAATCCCAGTGGCCGTGGATCTTGTTGAGGGCGATGTTGAGCGCCTTGGCCTGATGCTCGTCGACGTCGACGAACACCACCGGCACCTTGATCATGCCCAGCGCCTTCGCCGCCTCCAGCCGCTGGTGGCCGCCGATGACCATGTGATCGGCTCTCCGCACCACCAGCGGCTCCACCATCCCCCACTGGCGAATCGAGCGGCAGAGGCTCTCCATCTCGCTTGCCGGCATGATCCGGGGGTTACCCGGCCAGGGCCGCAGCTTGCCGATGGGCACGTGCTGCACCTTCAGGTTAGTGTTGCCGTACGCACTTGATTCACTTGTCTGCATCTTCGTTGTCCTCCTTACCTTCGTTCATGCGTTCCTTGGCCAGCCGGATGATCTCGCGCAGCTCGTCATCCGCGGCGAGCCCCATCTCGGAGTAGATCGTCTGCGCCGCCGCTGGTGCCTCGGCCTCCAGGTTCAGCATCCGCTCGACATCGCGCTCGATCTCCATGCCCAGCTTATACAGCCAGTAAGCCACCCGGGACGGGATGTCGTCGACGGTGACTTCGCCGGTTACCGGATCGCGGTGCACGAGCTTGGCGAACTTGCCCATCGCCAGACGCTTGACGTGTTGCGCGTCACGCATTGCTCGGCGGATCGCCTCATCGCGCTCCTGGCGTAGGGTGGTGGCATCGGCTTGCTGCTGCTTCTGATCAAACGCCCAGGCGCGCCCGCGCCAGTCGTACTGGTGGGCCCAGCGCCGGATCAGCGACTCCGCTTTCTTTAGTTGGCGGGCGGCACCCACGAAGCTGCGTCCAACTCCCATGCCGAGATACGCCTGGAACGCAGTATGTGCCGCTCCAGATTCGCTCTCCATTCGGGCCCACGGCGGTGACGCGCTCCTGGCGGTGTCGTTGATCATTGTGCTGTCTCCGGCTACCGGTCTGTAGTCCATGCTCGGCCTCCTTGTGTCCCCAGCGCCCTGTTGACTAATTCGACTCACTCACGGTAATATCCTGTCAAAGGACAGGTACGTATCGTGAATAGTGCGAACGCTATCCGTGAGGCTTTGGGCGAGGGGGTCCTGCAGTGAGAGACAACGGCAACCCGCCGAAATCGTCGTTGATTGATGTTGACCGCGACATTCCTCTTGGCATCTGGCCGCAGGTGGAGGCGACTATCCGCCTGGCTGAGGAATGGGAACTCTCAGGCGCCACGGGGGTAGCCGATACTCGGGTGGTCGAGTTCTATCGCACCACGGACTCCGGGATGCACGTCATCCATGATACGGGCTGCTACTCTCCGCTGCGCGAGCCGGACCTGCTCGGGGACTTCATCCACGTCTTCGCCGGCTCGCAGCCGCCCTCGGACCGGGCAGTGATCTCCTTCTACCGCCGCTATGGGCCGATGCGGGATCAGGTTACGGTGGATGGGGAATTGATTCCCGCCTGGGCAGCAGGCCTGGAGCCCGCTGTGCGGCAATCGATGACGGCGGTGGCCAGACTGGGCTTGTGCGAGCCGCTGTGGTGGGTGCGGGAGCTTGCCAATGAGGTGCGCCTGACCTATGGGCTATACGATGCGCTGCGGGAGGGCAGGTCGCGGGCGGTGAGGATGCTGCTGGGAGGCGTTCCTGCCGGGAAGCGGATCGTGGGCGTGGGCATGCTCGCGGGCAGGATCGTGCGGGATGTCACCGCCGCGCCGGAACCGGGGACCGAGGACTCGACTCCGGAGGCGCGGGCAGCGAGGCGGTCAGCGGGTTCGGTAAGTCTCGACCTGCTGCCGGCGGGAGGCGAGAGTACTACCGGGGAGCGGCCGTTGGATGAAGCCGAGGCCAGGCACTGGGGACTGACGCTGTTGGCAGCGCAGCTCAACCGGGCGGAGCGCAAGACGCGGCGGGAATGGATTCCACGCAACCAGTTGCTGCCGCAGGTGTGGGGGAAGGGTGAGCCGGTTAAGGTGAAGGTCGGCAAGCCGGCACTGGTGTGGACCTGCCGCTTTGAGGGTTTGTCCACCGCCATCTATCTGCAGATCGCGGGGCTAGCCCAGCGCAGTATCGGTCTGCGCCAGTGCCCGGGCTGCCAGCGGCTGTTCTACAGCCTGCGCCACAACCGCCGCTACTGCGACAAGTACTGCGGTGATGCCGCGCGCCAGCGCAAGTACTACCGCGAGCAGCACAGCGGCCCCAAGGATCGGCGACGCCCCCGGTGATTGCCAACGGCGGGGGTTGGCCAGGCTATGCGCTCCGTTTGGCCGCGGCGCCATGACCTATCCGGAACCGGTGGTCTGCTGATCGACTCGCGTTGCGGTACCTGGTTAGCGATTCGCTGGGCCTGACGCATATTCGCTCTCGCTCCCGCTCGTGCCTGTCAAGTGGCGGCGGGACACGCGCTGGCACGCGAGGCGGCGAGGTCGCGGTTCACCATCTCCCGCGCGTTACGGTCGACCGGCATGGTACGCACCTTCTGCCACCTCCTCGCTGTGTGCGTGTGCGGCATGGGCCGCGGGATGGCGAGTTGGCCCTCGACGGTACACCCGGCCTGTTGTCTCTTCCCCGTAACGGCGATCCAGCGCGATCCAGCGCAAAGCTTGACAGTCTCCGCGCCAATTGACTAGAATACATCAACAAGCATTAACGGAGGATGGATCGGTGGCGAACCGAGTGCTGCGTATGGCGATGACCAAGGCACGCACCCAATTGGGGTCGCTGGTGCGGGGCGTCCATGTGGACGGCGATGTTGTCGTACTCGAAAAGGATGGCATTCCCGTCGCTGGGCTGATTGACATTGACGCACTGGATGACTATCTCGAGAGTACGGACCCGGCTTTGCGCCGGCGCATGCGGGCGAGCATGAAAGCGCATCGCTCCGGGCGCACCCGGCCGGTACGGGAGTTCCTGCGCGAGCTCGACGCCCGGGAGTCCAGGTAGCGCCATGCTGCGCCGCTATCAGGTGGTTGCGGCGCCGGCCTTCGAACGCGAGACTCGCCGCCTACGCAAACGGCTTCCCGGTGTCCATGAGAGCCTGCGCGCGGCGGTCGAATTGCTGGAAGCCGATCCTTTCAACCTCCAAGGGCGGGCGAACATCCGCAAGCTGGTCGACGTCCCGCCGGGAGAGGGGCAGTTCCGCCTGCGGGTCGGCGATTACCGCCTGCGCTATGATGTGGTGGGTAAGCAGGTCATTCTGCATTCGATGCGACCCCGCGGCAGGAGCTATCGCTGAGGGGCGAGGAGCGTGCGCGTTCGGAGATCGCTGCCCGCGCTGTCCAAAAACTCATCAGTCGAGCGCAGAAAGGTTGATGGGCTGGTTCGGTCACCAAAGTGAGGATCATGCTGAGGAATCATGGAGGGCGGAATGGGTGGCGAATTCGTCACCTGGTCTCTATGATCGCGCGACAGTCGCGTTGACGCGCGACGACACTGCGCAGACTATCGCTCATGAGGCATGGCGCCGTCGGCGTCAGCTAGACTGCTTTGCGATAGTACGAGTTGAGCAGACCGCCCAGGAACTGCTGGCGGTCAACGGCCAGTCGCTTCGCGGTCAGGGGTGCGGGAAGCACGGGGAGGCTGCCCGTCGCCAAGCGCCCCGGTATCTGGTTGCCAATCCCCTGGTGCGGCCGGTGCTGGTTGGAGAAGTCGCGATAGCAGGCGAGGGTTCTACGCAGGCTTCCCAGGCCGATCAGGATGAGGTGATCGAGACACTCTCCGGTCGCGCTGCGCACCCAGCGCTCGGCGTGGGCATTGGCGTCGGGAGCGCGAAACGGCGTCTTGACGATCCTTAGCCCGGCCCCCTGTAACGTGACGTCAAGGTCGTGCACCAGCAGTTCGTCGCGGTCATGGATCACGAGGCGGGGCGCAACGCCCAGATCCTCGCACGCCATCAGCAAGTTCCGCCCCATCTGCCGCATCCACGGACCGTGAGGAGAGAAGGTGGCCTCGGCGAGCACGATGCGGCGTGTACGCAGATGGAGCGCAAACAGGACGTAGGCCGTCCGCAGCCCGGTGCAGGTCCATACTTCCTTGGTGAAGAGGTCCGTGCACAGCAGCACTTCCGCGTGGCGCGCCAGGAACTGCCGCCAGGTCAGCCCGCCGCGCTGGGGTGACGGGGGCAGCCCATTACGGCGCAGGATAGCGGCGATGCAGCCCTTGGAGCGCTGAATGCCGAGCTTCAGCAGTTCCCCCCGGATGCGCTGGTAGCCCCAGGCGTTCTCTCGGGCCAGGCGGCAGACCACAGCTTCGATCTCACCCGGTGTCCGCGGTCGCCCTGGCTGGGGAGAGCGCCGGGCGCTATAGTCCCACTTCTGCCGCTCCAGGCGCCGCTGCCAGGCGAGGATGGTCTCTGGCTTGACGATGCTCACCACTTCCTTCATCAGGGAGCGGCCCATCGCCAGCACCGCCTCGGTCAACGACCGCCGTTCCTCGTCCGTGAAGCGCAGGCGGCCATTGGCCTGCGCTTTCTCCTTTAGAATCCGATTCTCCAGCCGCAGGTACTCATTCTCCAAGGTCAACTCCCGGCACAGCAACCGCGCCACCACCGCAATCATCGGTAGCCCCATCCAGTCGATGCCGTTCCCGCGGTGCCTGGCCATCCTGGCGCCTCCTCAGATCGCTATTCCAGCAGAGGCACAGGATAGCACGATTTGACAGCCCCGGGCTATCAGCTTACCATCACCACCAGCAAGGCGGATGAGTTTCTGGACAGCGCGGGCGCGCATACGCGGACAGTGGCCTCCGGATGTCTTCGCGGCCAAGCTCTACACGCTCTCCCAGCGCTACAACCGGGCGGAGCTGGTCGTGGAGCGCAATAACCACGGACACGCGGTGCTGCTGGAGCTGGACAACCTGCACGCGAGGGTATGGACGGACCACCGGCGGAGCACCGAGGCCCAGGCGGGATTCCTGACCAACCAGGCTTCCAAAGTCCTGCTCATCGACCGGCTGGACAAGTCGCTGCGCGAGCACAGTCTGGAGATCCCGTGCGAGGCGACCATCGGCGAGCTGCGGGCTTACCAGCACCTGGACGACGCAAGTCTGGGCGCCCCATCTGGAGCCCATGACGACTTGGTCATGGCGCTAGCTCTGGCGAACTATGTGTGCCTGGAGCTGCGGCCGCAGTTTCGGATTCGATGGATTTGATTCCAGCGGGCCAACCGCGCTCGTCCTGAACACCAACCTTCTACGGGAGCGGCTGCCGCGCAGCTTTGTCACCTGGTGGTGAAGGTCGTCGGCTTACATGTGGGAGCTGAGTCGAATGTGCGCAGGGGCGATCCCGCCGCACAGACAGGCGGCATGGCCCCTCCGCCGTGCGGCAACTGATCGCACCTCCCCCACGCGCTGGCTCCAGCCTCTCCCACTCTCCACCTGGGCCAAGCCGCGCGCAGATAGGCGCACACTCTCATGTTAGGGCCAGGTATGGCCCCCCAACCCGAAGGCAATATGGCGGAGCGAGAAGAGGTTGACCCATTGAGCCCACTAGAGTATACTAAAGTATAGAGAAGGAGGCGCGGTCATGCCTAGCGACGTGATGACAGTTGACGAGCTGGCGGAGTATCTGAGGCTCGACCGCCAGACCGTATATCGCAAGTTCCGCAGCGGCGAGCTGCCTGGCGTGAGGATAGGCAAGGCGATCCGCTTCAAGCGAGATGTCATAGATGCCTGGCTTCGCGTCATGTCACTCCGCTGGGACCCGGAACGCCGTGAAGAGCTTCGCCGCTGGGCCGAGGGCTTCGCCAAACAGCGGGGTATTGGCGAGAAGGACGTAATGGATGCGGTCCGAGCGCGAAGATACGGCCGGCGATGCGAGCAGTCATAGATACCAACGTCATCATCTCCGCTCTGTTCTGGGGCGGCCAACCTCGTCGCGTGGTGGATCATGCCGCGTCCGGTCGCTTTCAGGCCATTACCTGCCCCGAACTCCTGATTGAACTCGAAGACGTCCTCGCAGAGGATTTCGGGGTCCCGCAGGAGCGCGTCGATCTGATTCTGCGCGATGTGTTGTCTTTCTCAGAACTGATCGCACCCATCCAAGAGATCGAGGTGCCAGTCCGCGATCACGCGGATGTCAAAGTGATCGCGTGCGCGGTCGCAGGCCGGGCCGACTTCGTCGTCACCGGCGACCGTGATCTCCTGGCTCTCGGCGAGGCACACGGGATCCGTGTCGCCACCGTACGCGCCTTCCTTCAAGCCTACCATGGTAAGCGCCCGCACAGTGCGTGACCACCCGGGAATCGGCGAGGCTGCCTGAGCGGCACGGCCGGACGGTCAGCGCTTGTTAAGCTGCTTTGGGACCTCCATCCAGCGGGAATCGCGAGCACGCTTATGAGCCCCGGGGCCATACAAGAATATGTCTTACCGGCCCGCGCAGACGGATGAGTAGTTATCGACCCGGAACGGATGAGTGCCCATCGCACTGCGAACAAAGGAGTGCAGTCGTGGTTCGAGCGACTGGTCTCTTCCGAAGCGCGGCCGGAGGTGTCCCATCGCGACTTGACACCGACATGTCGTCCCGTTGCCGTCGCGATGCCGAATGAGAAACGAAAAGGGGGCCAGAGGTGTCCCATCGCGACATGGCAAGGAGAATGCAGCGGCGGCGACACCCGACGTACGACTCAATTCAGCCCCGGTCCTCTTCCACTCTCGCTGGTGCCGAAGACCGCGGGTTCTGGTCCCGCTGCATCCAGGCCCGGTACGCGCCATCGTACGGACCCAAGCCGATGTCCTCTGGGATCAGATCAACGTGAGGTTCGCGCGCGTTCGAGAAGACCTTTCGCACCGCGTCCACATACCCGAATCCGAACTCGCGGTAGGGAGCGATGTAGTGGCCTTCGCCCCACTCGTTCCAGTTGTCCAGCAGCAGCATGCGGCGGCCCAGCTCCCCGGCCGGGAGCGTGGCGATGAAGTCCCTGGCTTCGCGCAGTAAGACCTCGTAATCCCGCGGCGGAATTTTCCAGATGGTGCCTTCATCCCGCCAGCCGCTCCAGGCCTGCGATACCGTAACCACCTGCGGGATGATGCCCAGTTCCTGCGTCTTCCGGATGTACTGCATCTGCGCCTGGATCGCCTGTTGCGGCGTCGGGTCGTTGGGTACGTACCAGCAGTATGCGAACGTGTAGTCGAGGCCCAGCCGCTTCATCAGGCTCAGATGGTTGGGATCGAGGCCCCGGTATTCCCCAAGCAGATACAGCCCGTCGAATCCTTCATCCCTGCACGCCTGCCGCATCCGCTCGAACGCCATGGCGACATTCTCTACACCGCCCAGATCCTCGACGAGGAATTCCGGGCGGTAGATAAACAGCAGCGGTCTGTTGTCGATCTTCAAGTAACTGGGGTGCTTGAAGTAGTTCTTGATCCAGAACGGGAGCAGGTTCGTCATGAGGTCTTTCTCATCGGCGACGCCCGCCTGTCCACGAGCCTGATTCTCCCACATGATCGTGAACTTCATCTTGTCAACGAACCTGGACTTGAGCAGCGCGTCGTGGATGGCGCTGCTGAAACGCATCTTTACCGGCTCCCCCTGACTGACTCGGTACCAGCAGTAGATGAAGAAAGAGATGCCGTGTTCGACGGCCCATTTCGTTTCCCAGTCCGAGACCTCCGGGTTCTCCTGCGCGTAGAACCCCAGGGCGGGCGTGCGCTCCGGATGCTTGAGAACATTGGCCCACATTTCCGGCTTGTCGGCCTCCCACAAGGGGCAGTGGTGTGCGCCGATGAGGATCGGCGTACGAACGGGTTGCGGCTCGGGAATGTACGGCAGCTTCCGGACCTTCACGGCAGGAAGGAAGTTCATCGCCAGGGATGCGGTCGTGGCCGTCACACCATCCCTGGTCACCTCAAGAACCAACTCGCAGCGCATGGCTTCAGGCGCCTCTATCTCCCATCGGACTGTCCTTTCCCCGCTGCCTTCGATGCGCAGAGGTGTGCTGAGATCCGTGCGAACCATTCTGACGCCCTCGGGAAGAACGAGGCTTGGCTGCATCTCAACGCCCGCATGTCCAGTGTTCTCGATGACGGCGACAATTGGCGCTGGTCTTCGTGCTCTGCTGACCGGCTGATCGGGCAGGAAACTGCGCACCCGTATCTCGCCTGGCACCGTCTGCGTGGTGGATGACTCTTCCATCCCGGTGATATCGCCTCCAATACCTGGTCCCCAGCCTAAGAGCAGTGACACGGTGAGTGCCGCCAGCATCAACTTCATGAACCGTCTTCGCATTGGTGCTTCCCTTTGCCAGGTTCCGGACACTCTGGACTGTTCGGCGGGCGGGGGTGGCTTACCTGTGGCCGAAACGGAGATCATCCGGAGCCCTGTTCTCGAGCCGTGCGCAATCCGCCAGCAGCGGCGCAGCTCCTCCAGGCAGATGTTCGTGGTCTGCTGGTCGACCCCCGCCTCTTCACTCCTCGCCGCATCCGGATCAGCGGTTATCGACCCGGAACGGATGAGTGCTTTCAGAACCGCAAAGGCGCAGGAGACAGCCGCCACTGCCACGCTTATGGTACCCAAGCCGGATTCCCCCGCATTGTCAGAACGTGCGCGACGCCATTTCACGGGGGGACAGGTAGCCGCACCAACTTTCCGATCCGACATGCACGTAAGCTGTCAATAACCGCGCGTATGTCTTCATGTACGGAGCCGGGTTGCCTAAACGGCGGGTCAATCAGGCGTCAGTCCGCGATCTTGGAGATGGCCTCGAGCCGTTGCTGCTCCGACCCCAGGTTACGGATCCTGGCGAATTCTTCCCTCAACCAGGGGGCGCGGGTCAAGGGCTTGTCGATTTGGTCCAGATTCGCGCCCCGGTCGACCGCGATCGCCTCGTAACGCTCGACGCTGAGCTGCATGCGGATGCTTTGGAACAGGGCCTCGGCCATCTCAAAGACCCGCGCCCGCAGGTTGTTCGCGACGGGGTCGGCCGGCGCCTGGTCCAGGGTCGCCTCGGCCTTGTCCAGCGCCGCCACGGCGCCCACCTGGGCGGCGGTCTTCAGGTCTTCCAGCGCGCGCTGTTCAAGGGCGGTCTCGTGGATCAGCCGACGCTGAATGTAGGCGTCGTAATACGCGCGATAGAGCCCCTGCTGAAAGCGCCAGTTGAGCCGGTCCTGAGGCGTCGCCTCCTGTTCCATTGCCTGGAGAATCCCCAGGGTCTTTTCCACCGCCTGGTTCTCCAGCAGCGGGCCTTCCCAGTCTTCTTCAAGCCCGAACAAGCCCTGAGCGAATCTCTCTTCAAAGCCTGGGCCGATGAAGTACCGGCTGTATTCCTTCAGAATATCGGCGACGTTCGCGCCGGGATCCCAGCCGAGGGAGCTCCACACGACTTTGTTGACGTCGTCGTTGCAGCCTTCGCTGTAGGTGATATAGCCGTAGGAGTACGGCTGGAGATCCGTGAAAATCATCGCGTAGCTCATGGGGCGCGGGTTGATGGGTTCCCGGCCTTCGGTGGCACGAAGGGCCGGGTCCCAACCGGTCACCGGGTACTGGCAGCTCATGCTGTGCGTGATATCCGGATAGCGGCGGATGGGGTAGCGGGCCGGCACCGCCTTCCTCAGCTCGGCCAGGCTCATTTCGACCTGCGGCCCGAAGACCACGCCGTCAAGCCACTTGGGCTGCTGTGTCTGAAGAATATCGATGAACATCTTCAGCCAGCCCACACGGTTTCTTCCCGGGCGATCGAACCCCTGGGGCGAAACCCAGATTTGAGCCTTGGGATGATATCGATTGAGAACCTGCTTGGTCCTCTCCATCAAGGCCAGAAGGATATCCGGGCGGGTGTCGCCGGGATCGCCGCCGGGGACAAACACGGCGTCCACGCGCGGCAGGTTCTTAAAGACTTCCTCGCGCTCCTTGAGGGCCGCCTGCACCGTTGCCGCGTCCGTGTAGTCCCTGTCGATCGCCGGATACCAGATCCACACATCGAGGCCGTACTGATCGGCCAGGCGCGACATCGAGATCATCATCTCCATCGGTGGCTTGGGAAAATGCGGGCTGTCGTCGGCGTCGTCGCTGCGAGGTGGGATCAACTCGATCGCGTTCATCCCGAACACCACCATGTCCCGGTAGTATTGCTCCCACATCGCGAGGGTCCAGCCATCGTAGGAATTCGTCTTGGGGCGATAACCGAACTAGTGGCCGCGCAGCGGGATCTGCGGCGCCGTCGCCAACTTGACGCCGCCATCGAGCGCGAGCTTGTCACGGCCCATCTCGAGCAGGCGCAACAGACGTCCCGCGCCGAACAAGGCGCCCCGGTTGTCGCAACCCGCCACGCAGATCGTCGCGCCGCGGCGCCGGCCGCCCTCGACCCACAAGGCATAGCCGTCGGGTTTCTGTGGGACCTCCAGTCCCGAGGGTGGGTTGAGGCCTTTCCTGGCGAGGTCGCGCGCAGTACCGATCGCGATCACGGGCCGTTCGCCGCCGGGAATCGCCGAGACGATTTCCAGCGTCAACCGGGTCCGCTTCTCGATTTCATCGCTGACCATCGCCGCCGCCTTGGCGGAAACCGTGCCCGGCGAGACGGCCACCACAACCGCCCGCGAAAGATCAATCTCCGCGGCGCTCGACGTGGACGCCGCAAGCATCAGGACCAGAATCAGGGCCAGGCCGCAATCGGCGGTGTGACACATGGCATAGGCTCCTTGTCATCCGTCAGGGATTTCGATACTGCGTGATTTCCGCAGGCAACTATTCTCGTCGTGCCTGCATAATCCTGCGCCAAGCGCCGCTGCACGTCCTCGGCCCTGGATGGCGAGCCGCGCGGGGCTGGCAGGAGCCGGCCAGGGCGGGCGGAATGCTCCAGGATGTGGTTGTCAAGTGGCTTTGGGACACGAGAAGACGCGTTGCACCGAGGCGCTCAGCGGGGCAATGAGACAGGATGCACTTGTCACGTCGTTTTTGGGACCCCGTCAAGGTCGTGATCAGGACGAGAAGAGGTTCACGGCACCGCAGACGAATGACCGGTTGTCGATCCGGAACGGATGAGTGCTTTCGGACATCAAGGGCTCACACTGACCGAGACGCGGGGGCTAGGCGCCGGACTGTTGGGGAGGAACGAGGCAAGGGGTCGGCGCGTCTCGGACGACCTTGGACGGGTTCCTAGAATGAGACACCTGATCGTGGCGACGGCCGCGCTGCTTGTGTCCACAGTTGCGACAGCACGCAACGGGGACGTGGCCGGCGGGAGTGAAGCGATGTTCAGCGTATCCATCCGGGAACGGCAGTTGTTCCTGGACAATCACGGCGTGGCGAAGATCGACAATCTCAAGCGCATCATGCACCAGCCGGCGAAAAAGGGCGCAGTGATTCGGCCTGACAGGGACCGCGGTGAAACCGTCTTCCAGGTCCGCAGCGCGCCGTGTTGGGATCATGATGCGCAGGTTTTCAAGTTCGCAGTGGCGGGCACCGGAGGCCCCACTACCGTCACTACCATCTGGGAAAGCACGGACGGGCTCCACTGGCGACGAGGGGCAGTGAGCAACGTGCCGTTCTATTGCGTGGTGTACGACGGGACGGATCCCGATCCGGCGCGCCGCTACAAGTCGTTGAGGCATACAGCGCAAGGACTGGTGCCGATGGCATCCCCAGACATGGCGACCTGGACGCCGTTGGAGGCCGAGCCGATCGCCTCATCCGACGAGTACAACCTGTCGTTCGACGGGAAACAGCACCTGTTTATTGCCACGCCCAAAGTTGGCGGCCCGCACGGCCGCTCCGTGGCGCTGGCCACGAGCGCGGACTGTCGAAACTGGACCGACTACGGACTCGTGTTCCATGCCGATGACCTGGACCAGGAACTCGGCCGGAAAAACATCGAAGCGCGACTGGCGGATCCGAGTCTGCTTCAGCCGTTCCACAATGACCCGGCCGCGTACAACGTAGACGTGTACAACATGGGGGTGTTCCGCTACGAGAGTGTCTATATCGGCTTGCCGGCACTGTACCACGCGACCGGCCCAATCCCCAACTATCCCAACACCGATGGCTTTCACCTGATCCAACTGACGTGCAGCCGCGATCTGAAAACCTGGCAGCGCTTAGGCAACCGCGCCGCTTTCATCGGCCCCTCGGCGGTGGGCGAGGGCGCTTATGACCTGACGCAGCTCATCGGGCCCTCCAGCGCGGTCCTCAGGGGAGATGAGTTGTGGCTCTACTACACTGGCCTCAAGTACCGCGCAAGTTGGAAGTACGTTGGCGAATACCCGCACGGGGAGATGGTGCCCCTTCCTGGTCTCGACTCTGATGCGGGCGCTATCTGCCTGGCGGTGCTGCGGCGGGACGGCTTCATCTCGCTGGATGCGGACGGCGACGGAGGTGCCGTGGTTACTGCACCTTTCCAGATGTCCGGTAACGCCCTCTTCGTGAACGTGGATGCGCCCAAAGGTGAGTTGCGTGTTAACGTCATGGATGGGGACGGCAACGTCCTGGCGCTTTCCGCAGCCCACGTCGGCGATTCGCCGCGCGCTCGGGTGAAATGGAAGCGCGGCGGCATTGCTCGCCTGAGCGGCCAGATGGTGAGCCTGCGCTTCGCCTTGCGCAATGCCAGCCTGTACTCATACTGGTTGGAGTGACGTGGATACGAGGCCAAGACGCGCAGGGGGGTGGCGCCCGAGGTGACCTCGCGTCGAAACCCGAACCTTGTCCGCAGCACCGCAGTCTCAATACCAGGATCTTCTGCTCCACCACGCGGACAGACCTAAGGCGAGCAGTTCTAGCGGTGCGGCCTGAGACTTGCACCTTGCGCCAAGGGGCGTTTTCCCCGGCCATAGGGAAGCAATTCCGCCGCGCCGAAGAGCACTTGCGATTCGCACCCTGGTGGCGAGGCGCGACCACTACCGCAAGCTCGCGCGGACGGGATGGGCGCCGCACTAGACGCGGACGAATGATTATGGACCCGGAACGGATGAGTGCTTGCCGACATCAGGTGATCGCACAGACGGACACGCTGGGGACGCCATAGCGCAATCATGCGACGCTGGGAACTTCAATCGCCGCATGTCGGCTTCATCGATGCTTGACAAGGGCAGCCGGCTTCACGGGCCCCTGACAACCACAGGAGCGCTCATCATCCCGCTAACGGTAGGGAGCTCTTGGGACGCAGACGGAGGATTGATTACCGCAACGCATGCGGATGAATGATTATCGACCCGGAACGGATGAGTGCCTATCGTAGTGCGAACGGAGGAGTGCGTTGGTGCGAGCGACTAGCGTCTTCCAGAGCGCTGCCGGAGATGTCCCATTGCGACTTGACACACAAACATTGACCGATTTCGGCTGGGCCGAGGAGGCCGACCGACGGGCCGGCTCCGCCAGAGGGGGGGCAATGTGGAGACGCGGTTTACGCACATTGACACATGCGATCTCTTAGGCTTTGAGAGCCCGGAAGCGCGGATAGCCTTTGATCGCAAAGGCGGTTGGCTGGTTACTCTTTGGAATCATCTTACCGGCGACGAGTATCTCAAGGACCCCCGAAAGATCGGCAACCCCTTCCGGGCGCACACGGACTTCATTCGGCCTTTTGAGCTGGAGGACGATCCGGCGGATATCGCCAGAACAGCGCTCGATCCCTTCTCCTGTCGCCTGGTTTCCACGGCGTTCGAGGACGGCCGGGGCGCGAGCGGACTCAAGATGGTTTACCGGGATCGGGCAGACCATTGGGAGATCCATCTCGGCGTCGCACTCTCGCAGGCGGGCTCCTCGGAATGGACACTGGACGTCATTAACGTGGGAGCGGACCCCGACGAGGTTATGGTTGACTTCCCCTTTTTCGAGCGACTTTGCCTGGGACCGACACGCAGCAAAAACTTGGCGACGGTGCTTGACCAGGCAGGGCATATCGCTCCTGCAGGGGACCACCCGGGTGGGATCTACGGAAATGGCGGCAAGTGGTCCATGCAGTGGCACTGTGCGTTCGACCCCGATTCGGGCAGTGCGCTGGGCCTGATCATCAAGGATCCTGATGTCAGGAACAAGCGGCTCGGAAACGATTCCCCGTCGGTCAGGGTCAGCGCCTTCCCCGCGGTTGAACTGAAGCCAGGTGAGCGCCTGTCACTGCCTCCCGCGGAGATTCTCATCTATCGGGGCGACTGGCGGCGGACGGCCAAAGAGTACTACGCATGGTTCGCGAATGCTTTCCGGCCCTTGAAGCCGCCGGACTGGCTGCGCCGCTCAGATGGTTATACAGGGGACTGGTTTGGCAAGCGCGGTGGGGCCTCGATGCCCGGGGCTACCCAGATGGACAGTTTCCGAGATCTTCCAGAGGCTTACCGTCAGTCGCCGATTGACCACCACGAGTGGGCGTTCCACGACCGAGGGTGCCAGTTTCCAGTTTCCCCTGCCGGGGTCAACCCGCCACACTATATCCACACCACCGGGGACAACATCCTACGAGAAGACTTGGGCGGACCTGACGCCCTGCGCGAGGGTGTGGCCGCGGTCCACGCACTCGGGTTCCACTTCACTTTCTACGTCGAGGGATATATTGTCCACGAGACGAGCGAGCTGGCGAAGGATGGGCGGGCGGCGCGATGGTCGGTGATGCACAAGAATGGCACGATCACCGGCAACTATACCGGCCAGGGGTTCTACCATATGTGCCCTACATGCGAGGAGTGGCAGGATCACCTTGCGAGTGTCTGCAGCCGGCTGATCCGAGAGACGGGAGCCGACGGAGTGAGGCTCGACTCTCTGGGCTTCTATTTCCTGCCCTGCTACAATCCCGCCCACAACCATCCCAATCCGTTCGTGTACAACGACGGCGTGCGCCAGTTGCTTGACAAGGTGAGCCGGGCCGTCCGAAAGGCCAACCCCAAAGCGATCATTACCACCGAGGCGCCGGCTGATTTCTTCGCACGGTACGCGCACGGAGCCTTGAACAGCAGGTGCCCTCGGGAGATCCCGCCGATGCGCGTGGCTCTAGCCGACTATCACCCTTTGATCTACGGCGCCCTGGGTCCCGTGTGGGGCTCATTGAGCGGCTACGTCGGCGGCACTGGCGGGTTAGAGATGAACTGGCGGTGCGCGCGGTTCCCGGTGGATGAAACGGTCCTGTGGGGCGAAGTCGAGGAGGACCCGACGGCCTCGGAGAGAGGAGTGGTGTGTAGGCTGTTCCGGGGCGAAGATCACTGGGCTTTAGTGGGAGCCCGGGTCAACTCGGACGAGCCGTGGCTCTTTCCGAGAGGACTAGACGGCCAGCCTGTTCTTGGCCTGGATGACAATGCCGGCCCTGTGCAGGTGCGCGTGCGCGGATTGGCCGCGTCGGTGGAATCGGCCATAGGCTTCGATGTGGAGACGCTCGGGCCGCGCCCGGTGACGATGACAAAGTCGCAGGGCGACCTGGTGCTGTCTCCAGACTGGAGGTGGTTTCTGATCATTCTCCGGAGGACTGGCTGCCGTCCCCTGGTGTCCTTCGGCAATCTGCCTTCGGTCACACCAGGACAGAGGCTGCCGCTGGACTTCCACATGGTGTCCGCAAGCGGATCGCCCAGCGCGGCGACAGCAACACTCCTGGCCCCTGGTTTGGGAGTGCGCCGGAGGGTGCACATTCCGGGATCCTACACCTTGGAGGTTGCCGCGGACACCCCGCCGGGCTGGTACTTGGTGACGTTGGACAGCCCTACCGTGCTCGGACACAAGAGTTTTCTGAAAGTAGATGCCGCCTCAGAACCACGAGCGCCTGTGCATGTCAAGCGCGGATGAGACCCTCTATCATGGTTGGTGACTGTACGAATTGAGGACCGGAGAAGCAGTCTTGGCGAAGTGAGAGGAGGCGCGGAGCCGGGATACGGCAGAATGGGACTGTTGCGCCGCAAACAAGAGGGCGACATCGCAGGGCAGACGGATGTGTGGTTATCGCCCCGGAACGGATGAGTGCTTTCGGACATCAAACGCTCGCCCCCTGCCCGAGCACCTTGAGTACGCTGGCCTCGGCCTGCTCGTGCGCCTTGCCATTAGGGCCGATCCGCAGTACACTGCTCGTCTGGAACCGCCCCCCCGGTTAGCATCCGGTTCGTCACCGTGTGCTTCAGCGGGCGGGGCGACACTCCCTCAGCCGTCAGCAAACGCGAGCACATCACCACCTATGCTCACTGCGGAGGTTTCCCGTGATGAAGGTGCCTTCTTCAGCCCCGGTGACGCGCCCAGAAGACATGGCGCTCGGTCGTTCCTGGACGGGAGCGTTGCGTGCCTCACCGGCGCACCTGCCGTTCTCCTTCGTCTACGACGGCAAGCAGATCAACGGCATCCCCGACGCATGGAGTCCGACAGCCACGACGCGTCGCGTGGACGCGAACATCGTCGAGACGGTGTATCAGGGGACCGACGGGCACACCGGATTGGCGATCCGTGCTGAGCTGCTGGAGTATCGCGATTTCCCGGTCGTGGAGTGGACTGTCTGGTTCTCCAATACCGGCACTGCGCCCACCCCCGTGCTGAGCGACATCCGGGCGCTGAACGCCACCTTCGCAGGCAACGCGCCCGTCCTGCATCACTGCAACGGTGACTTCTATAGTGAAGAGGGGTACACCCCGCAAGAAACGCCGCTGCCGATGGCAACCGAGCTCTCCTTCGCGCCCAACGGCGGCCGTCCGTGCGATGGGGCCTTTCCCTACTTCCGCGTGCAGTTCGATGGCTGCGGCTTGACGCTGGCCGTGGGTTGGCCCGCCCAGTGGGCCGCGACGTTCAGGGGAGTTGCCAACGGCGTGTGCGTGCAGGCCGGCCAGCAGCACACGCACCTGCGGCTGATGCCGGGGGAACGCATCCGCACGCCACGCATCACCGTCCTGTCCTGGAGCGGTGACAGCGTCCGTGCGACGAACCTGTGGCGCCGGTGGTACCTGGCGCACGTCCTGCCCAGACCCGACGGGCAGCCACTGCAACCGCTGCTGGCAGTCGCCGCGACGGATACCGGAGAGGAATTCACCGCGGCTACCGAGGAGAATCAGCTGCGCTATATGGACCGATTCGCGCGGGTCGGCTTTGACTACGATATCTGGTGGATAGACGCGGGATGGTACCCCTGCACGGATTCGCACGGGGACCGACGCTGGCCGCTCACGGGAACGTGGATGCCTGATCCGGAGCGGTTCCCCGGTGGCCTGAGATCCATCGCCGAGCGTGCGGCGGAGCGCGGAGCTCGTCTGTTGCTCTGGTTCGAGCCGGAGCGGGTGACGCGGGGAAGCCAGGTCTTCCGGGAGCATCCCGAGTGGTTGCTGCAGGGCAACGAGCAGGACACCAATGCACTGCTCAACCTGGGCATCCCCGAGTGCCGACAGTGGCTGACCGATCACGTCTGCGCACTGATCCAGCACAACGGCATCGGCGTTTATCGGCAGGACTTCAACTTCCCGCCACTGGCGTACTGGCGAGACTATGAGCCCGACGACCGGCAGGGGATGAACGAGAACCTGCACGTACAGGGCTATCTCCAGTATTGGGATGACTTGCTGGCGCGCAACCCTGGTTTGTGGATCGATTCCTGCTCATCGGGCGGTCGTCGCAACGACCTGGAGACCATGCGCCGTTCGGTTCCCCTGCACTACACTGACTATGGGTACGGCAATCACCCGGTCAAACTGTCCTTCCACCATACCTTGTACTCATGGATCCCCTACTTCAAGGAGTGCACACTCTCCTGGGATCAGCACGGTCCGGAGGATGACAGCCGCTTTGATCGGGTCATCGATAGCTTCTCCTTTCACTGCGGGATGGCGGCCATGCTGTTTGCCACGGTTGACATCCGCCGGGATGACTACGACTTCGCCCTTGGCCGGCAGATGATCGGCATCTGGCGCCGCGCGGCTCCGCTGCTGTTGCACGGCGACTACTACCCGCTGACTCCCTTCAGCCGCAGTGCAGAGCGATGGGTGGCCTGGCAGTTTGACCGGCCAGAGCTCGGCGACGGGTTGCTGCAAGGCATCCGGCACTCGGCCTGTCCCGACGAGACGCTCACCGTCCGTCTCAAAGGCCTCAACACGGACGCTGATTACGTGTTCGAAAATCCCGAGACTGGCGACCAGCTCAACCTGCGCGGGGCCGCGCTGCTGCGCGATGGGTTCACACTTTCGCTGCCGCGCCGCAGCGGCGCCCTCTGGTTCTACCGCGAGGAAAGGGGGGCGCCGCAGTAGAGAATGTGGCTGTCAAGTTGCCTTGGGACACGTCATGGACTGTTGTCAAAGGGCTCTTAGCCAAGGAGCCGGGAGGTCATCTCGGGCTATTTGGCGGCTCCTGTGTGAAGAGGATCGTTACCGGGCCGCATCCGGATGAGCGGTTATCGACCGGAACAGATGAGTGCTATCATGCCAAGCACGGAAGAGTGCTTTCGGACATCACAAGGTCGTACGGACGGACACGCCTGGGCTAGGGTCGTCACTGGGGATGTCACGAGACGCCATACGGCAGGAGAGAGACGCCTTCCTGCGGGTCCCGATCGCCGCGCGCCGGTTCCATTGACGATTGACAAGAACGGGCTTCCTCAAGTTCGCGCGCCATTCGTGGGACCTCACGGGGCCCTGTGGTCCCACCCCGTTTTCGTTCTCGCTTCCGGTCGCTCGGTTACTGGGTCTTGACCAGCACCACGCGCTCTACGCAGATGGCGTCCGTGTCCCCTGCCCTGGCATGGGGGAAGCGAGGCCCCTCGAACTTCACCCGCGCCCAGAACTCGAACTTCTGGTCCGGCTTAGCTGGATCGAACGCATTGTCGATGTCCAACTGGATGATCCAGCTCCAGAAGAAGTACATGTAGTAGGCCGGGGCCACCGGGAAGGTGCCCATCTTGTACCAATGGTAGCCCGGTCCCGGGATGTCCTCGGCCTTGATGGGCTCACCGACCACGGACTTCTTGTCAGCGGCGCCGTACAGCCCCCAGGGCATGGGCAGCACGTAGCGCTCGGCCTTATCCACATCCGGCGCGGTCAGGTCTAGGCGATTGGTGATGCCGCTTTCGGCCTCCGGATCCTTGACCACCTTCACCACGTTGCTCCAGTTGCGGGTCATGATCGCCGTGTAGTCGTAGACCGTCCCCCGGGGGTAGTCCCTGAACTTCTCCGGCAAGCCGAGTTTCCCCGGCACCATGGCGAAGCGCTTGATCTCCCCTTCGGCGGCGAGCCGCTCGGCATCGCGCTGCTGCGCCGGAATGCGCATGTCGATCTGGGCGTTCCAGGTGTCCAGCGCCCGCTGGGCCACGGTCTCCCGGTCAAGGGGGAACCGCTCCGGGTCGCCGCCCTGGCTCTGCCACTCGGACACCAGCTTAGGGTACGCCGCGATCGTGGCCCGGTCCAGTGACAGCCGGGCATGGCGCACGCGCGGCGTGAGCACCGGATCGCCCTCGACCGCCCGCTCCGCGTCATCGAACAGCCGCTGGGCGCGGGTGATGAAGCTCAGGTTCAGGTAGGTGAGTTGCGTCGGCGAGCCCTGCCAGCAGGTGCACGCGCTCTTGCGGAGTACTGCTTCGGCTTCGAGGGCCCGCAGGTACTGCTTGATCGCCGCGCCCGCGGGGCCGTAGTACCCATTCATGAAGGTGTCGGTGAGCTTCTCGTAGTCGGCTTCGGGGTTCTCCAGGGTCTTGATCATGCACCAGATCTTGAAGTCACGCATGTCGGCCACGATCTCATACTCCAGCTCGGTGAACACGCCCTCCACGTTGTGCGCGGCATAGAACCGGTAGTCGGGGCCGAAGGTGTGGGTCGTTGGCAGCGGCATCCCCTGGGGGCTCCCGTAGGTCACCGCGTAGTCCCAGATACGCAGGTTCTTGGCGATGCGCGCCCACGACAGCATGTGGTCGTAGAAGGCCTTGTTCTGCGGCGCCGTGATCGGCTTGATCATGTCGGCTTCGGTGTCGCAGAGCCGGATGACCACGTTGTCGCGAGGCTTGATGGTCTTGGGCGCCTGCTGGGTGTACTGGTAGGCCAGGGTGTCAATGAACACCTCGGGGTACTTGCCCTTCACCGCGTCGGCCATGAAGTTCACGAAGTCCAGCAGCGGACCCGCCTCGGAACCCTCCGCCTTGGCGATGGCCTGGCACCGGTCGCACTGGCAGGGATTGGCGCAGTCGTTCTGGGAGATGCTGAAGACCAGCGGCGGCGGCAGGCCGGCGGCCTTGGCGGCGGCCCAGGAGGTCTCGATGTAGCCAAGCAGCTTCGCCAGAAAGGCCTGGCGCAGTTCCGGGTTCGTCCAGCAGAGCTGCGCGCCGTCCCCGGTCCGCCGGCCGTCGATCAGCGAGTACCACTCGGGGTGCTGGGCAAAGTACTCCTTGGGGGGGAAGTACAGGAAGGCGGTGTGCACATGGTAGGGCGGGCCATAAGCCAGGGTGCCGCCATACTGGCTGTCAATGGCAGCGTCGCCCTCGCGGTTGAGGCGATTGCGGGCCGCGAACCGTCCACCGTCGTGACCATACAGCATATAGATGTCACGGTAGCGGAAGGCCGGCGTACCGCTCAGGTTGAGCGAACCCACCTTCAGGACCGGCTTTGAGGGCACCGTCTCCTCCCACGGTGTCCACCAGCGCACCCCGACGACGTCCTCCAGGAAATGGTAGGCAGCGTAGAGCGTGCCCCGGGGCCGGCCGCCAACCAGGTAGAGGTCCTTACCCGCGGTCCGGACGATCCATTCCTCCGGGCCCAGCCTGGCGGGGTCGAGTCCGAGCTTTGCCGCCGCGCCAGTCGGCCCGACGAAGATCCGGTTGCCCGGCGGGGGTGCGGTCGTCTCGGTGATCAGGCCGACCTTCGCGCCGGTGACCTTGCCCAGGTAGTCGGCGACTTCCCGTGCCGCGGTCTGTTCCGCGACCGTGGCGTCCTTTGCCGCGATGACAGTGGCCGGCGTAGCCTTCGAGACCTCCAGCGCGTGCGCCGCGCCAGCGCCGATGACCAGGAGCATGGCAATGGCGGTCCAGAGTCCGGACATGGTGGTTCTCCTCGGTGCGTGTCTTGGGCCTGGCCTGCCCCCATCAATGATACCATTTGTAGGGTTCCGTCAGAACTCATGCGCCGTCGTGCTGAGAAGCTTGGCAAGGACGGGTGTGCGGCAGTATACGATCACCCATCCTGCTGACTGATGGGCATCATACCATGCGCTGTCCCTGCTGCGAATCGCCTGATACCCGCGCTGTCCAAAACCCATCAGGCTAACACAGAAGGGTTGACGGGCCGGTCCGGTCACGAGAGTGGGTGTGGTTGTCAATCCTGAATGGGACCATGCTTCCGTTGACATACTTCAGGCGGCCCATCGTTGCGGGGCTAGCCTTCGCCGCCGGAATCAAGAGAGCGGGCATCTGCGCTGTCGGACGCCGTTGTGAGGCATCCATAATGCGCCTCGTATCATGGTTGGTGACTGTACGAACTGGGAACCGGAGAAGCCGTCTTGGCGAAGTGAGGAGAGGCGCGGAGTCGGGATACGGCAGAATGCGATTGTTATGCCCCAAACAGAAGGGCGACATCGCAGGGCAGACGGATGAGCGGTTATCGACCCGGAACGGATGAGTGCCTTCGAACCGCAAACAGCCGTCTGCGCGCATGCAACCCATGCCTATTCCGAGTGGAGATCATGGATCGAGTCCCTTCAACTTGAGGCCTCACTGAAGGCGGAGAACGCACCTGAGATCACGTACAAGCCGAGAGGGTCGCTGGACGTGTCCCGTCCGCCATCTAACAACGGCACCCTGTCCATCCTCAAACAAGACAAAACCGCGAAGGTCGGAATCCAAGGACGACGCCTGCGAGCCGCATGGGGCAAGAACTACCTCTCCAAGAGCTCCTGCGTCTTTAGATGCGATTGCCCTGATTGGGAGATCGGTTGACTCCGTTTCGTTCACGAAGTATACTCTTCGGAGTGGTTTTCGCCTGCCGCCAACCTTTTTCGGGTCACCCGGATGAATGGCCGCGGTTTTTCCCGTCATCTTCCGGGGCACAGGCTTGTTTGGCTTGGTGAAGAGAAGGAGCATTTTCATGACAGAACACGGTTTCACCCGGCGCACGTTTTTGACGGGAAGCGCCTTGGCGATTGCGGGTTTTGCGACGGCCGGGCGTACCTCCGTGAAGAGGGTCTCTCCAAACGAGAAGCTGAACGTAGCCGCCATCGGTGCGGGCGGACAAGGGGGCCACGACATCGAGAGCATGGGCGCGGAAAACGTGGTTGCGTTGTGTGACGTGGACTGGGACCGGGCGGCTAACACGTTCAAGACGTTCCCCAATGCTCGGCGGTACAGAGACTTTCGGGTCATGCTCAAAGAGGAGAGGCTGGATGCCGTCACCGTGTCGACGCCGGACCACACCCACACGGTAGCCGCGTTGGCCGCGATGGAACGGGGCATTCACGTCCGGGTTCAGAAGCCCCTGACGTGGTCGATTGCTGAGGCGCGGGCCCTCAGGAAGGCGGCTCACAAGTACCAGGTAGTGACGGCGATGGGCAACCAGGGCCACGCCGGCGACGGGGTGCGCCAGATGTGCGAGATCCTTTGGTCCAACGCCATCGGCCCGGTTCGCGAGGCCCACATTTGGACGGACCGGCCTATATGGGACCAGAGCGCCACACAGAAACTGCCGTCGGTGGCCGTGCCCGAAGAACTGGACTGGGACCTGTGGCTTGGTCCGGCGCCTTACCGCCATTTCAACCCCGGGTATGCGCCGTTTAGCTGGCGGGGCTGGTGGGAATTCGGCTGTGGCGCCCTGGGCGACATGGCCTGCCACATCATGGACCCGGCGAACTGGGCGCTGCAGCTCGGCACGCCCACGAGTGTCGAATGCGTCACCATGGAAGGCTGCAGCGAGGAAACGCCTCCCATGAAGTCCGTCATCAAGTACGAGTTCCCGGCGCGCCTGTTTCGGGAGAAGGTGGACGTGGCCTGGAGGGGGACGACCCTGCCGCCCGTTACGGTCTATTGGTACGACGGCGGATGCATGCCGCCTCATCCCGCAGGTGTTCCGGAAGGCACGAGACTGGGTGACGGCAGCAACGGCTCGTATTTCGTCGGCGATGACGGTGTGGCGACCACGGGCTGCTACGGCGACGGCTCCCGCTTGCTGCCCGACGAGCGGATGAAAGATTTCGAGATGCCGGGCGAGGTCATCCCGCGTGTGCCGGACGGCAATTCGTACGTGGAATTCGCCAACGCGTGCAAAGGCGGTCCGCTGCCGGGCTCGAACTTCGACTACTCCGCCCCGTTCACGGAAGTGGTGCACCTGGGCAGCTTGGCCGTCCGCGCCGGCGTAGGCAAGAAGATCCAATGGGACTCCAAAGCCATGCGTTCGCCCAACATGCCGAGAGTCAACCTATTCGTCGGACGGCAGAACACACGCCGCGGCTGGGAAATCAGCGTGTGACCCCCGCAGTCCCAAGGTGTCGAGAGAACAAAAGGCCCTCCCGAAAAGGAGGGCCTTTCATCTGCAGGATTTCCGCGACAGAAGCCTGCGAATGCCTCAAAACGTCGCATCAATTGCGCTTGTCTCTATAAGACGGCGTGTCAATACCTCCCCTGCGAACTGCTCCGACGATGACTTGGCGGTCTTGTTTTGAGACAGGTTGTGCATGGCAAGGGCGGATGAGATCCTTTGTGACGGCTGGCGACTGTGCGAATAGAGGACCGGAGAAGCGGTTTGAGCGAACCGAGAGGAGGCGCGGAGCCGGGATATGTCAGCATGCGACCGCCATGCCGCAAACGAGAGGGCGACATCGCAGGGCAGACGGATGTGCGGTTACCGCACCGCATGCGGATGAGTAGTTATCGGCTCCCGGAACGGATGAGTGCTTATCACGCCGCGACCGCAAGAGTGCAGTCGTGTTTCGAGCAATTAGCCTCCTCTGGAGCGCTGACGGAGATGTCCCATCGCGACTTGACACCGACAACGTGTCCCATCGCCACCAGACAACGGCACCGGGGTTGCAGATTCCATGGGGCACCGGTCACATGGTCCAGACGGAACGCAGTTCCGCGAGGCTGAGGAGGCCAGTCATCGCCTTGTTGACGGTGGGGATGCCGACCTCCTCGAGCGCCGCGATGGGCGCGAGTCCGCCCGGAACAACGATCCCAACCCGGTCTACCCCGACCTGGACGCCCAAGAGCGCCTGCCCAGGCCTCCCCAGGGCCAGGACGCCGCCGAGCCCCCTGCGTGTGTACTGATCTAGGACTCGCTCGAGGTCCGCGACGCACACCGAAGGCACCTCACGAAGGCTGGCGAGAATGGTGCCGGCGCCCGTGTCGCTGGCCGCCAGGATATTGGTCATCTTCGAGGCGATGAAGACCTCCGCCGGATCCAGGGTGGACTCGTGGTAGCCGACGAGTTCGGTGAAGCGATAAGGTTTGCCACCGCGAATCTCAAGGAGCCCTCCGTAGCGCGACCGCACAGGGATGCAGTGTCGCAGGAGCACGCCGTTCAGGGTGACGCTGCACACGGTGGTCACGCCCACCGTGCCGGCCGGGACTTGCAGTCCGCCAATGCGTTCGCCGGGCTTGGCGACCGCCACCAGATCGCTCATGCAGTAGCCGGCGCGGAATACGCGACGCATCACCTCCAGCCCCTCCGTGAAGCGGTCGGCCGGCACGAGGCTGGTATTGGTGATGATCTTGCCGCGGCCCGTCCTGAGATCGAGCGAGGTGCCACAGGCAAGATCGTCTATCCTGGACATGACGAAACCCAGTTTGTCCGACACCAGCGCTTTCTGCAGTTCGGAGCGGCCAGCTTCTGTGATCACGCGCCCCGGCTCGCCCATGCATTCCGTGAGTCCGCGTTCATCCATGATCTTCAGGTGGTAGCGCACAGCGCGCTCACCCAGGTCAATGCCGTGACTCTTGAGATCGTGCGAGATCAAGCGCGCCCCCACCGGTTCGTCGTGCTCGACCAGGGTGCGCAGGATGGCCAGAACCTTGCGTTCGATGTTCGCCGGTCTCATCTTCGCATCAGCTCCCTTCAGATCATACCACCCACAGACCCGCCCCGATTCCCCGCGCGAGGTCGGCAATCTTTGCCGCCTGGATCGGGGCTTAATTGCCGCCTGCTATATTGAACCGGATATCGGGCGATCTGTCAATCCATGTATGGTTGACAAGTTGGCGAGCGGCCTGATAGACTCCAGTAAGCAGACACACACCGACTGCCGCTTGGCCCGGACGGAACGACATCGTGGGGCGGCACGGACAACAGTCCTGAGCTGTCATGTTCAGGGCCAGCTTCCTCATGTGGAGAAATCCGTGCGGCACGTGATAATGGCATCTCGCGAACAGCGGAGTAGATAGTGGCTATCACAACCAGCGACGCCAATCGTGCGAACCAAGCGTATTCCCCGCCTTCTATTGCTTTCTTCATCTGCACGAACTGCGCGCGTGAGAACGGGGGGCGCCAACCCTCTGCCCCGGGACGCCGCCCCGCCCCGCTCATCGACTGGCCCGTCGAGGTGGAGACGGTCGTGCTCCCGTGCACCGGCAAGATCCAACCCGAGCATCTCCTGAAGGCGTTTGAGGTGGGGGTGGACATGGTTTGTGTGGTCGGATGCGAGGAGGACAACTGCCATTGTCTGGAAGGAAGTCGGCGCGCCGCGCACAGGGTTCGGTACGTGAGAGGACTCCTGAATGAAGCCGGCCTGGGCGGCGAGCGACTGCTGATGTTCCATCTGCCCGGAACTGCACGCGAGGATATGGCGGCGGCGTTCAGCGCGCAGGGCCGGCCGGATCGCGGCGAGGCGAGTCGGACACCGATTCCCTCGCCCCTTGAGGCAATCCGTGACGAGATCATGGCCAGGCTCGAATCGCTGGGGCCCAGTCCCCTGCGCGGGGGCGGCGCAGCGCATCGAGCACCGAGCATGGAGACCGCATGAGCAGACGAATGGAGGCGGGATCGAAGCTGGCCGAGGCCCTGGAGGCTGGACGGCTGGCCCTTCTCGCGGAATGTCTTCCGCCGCGAGGTGCAGATCGAGACGCGCTGAAGAAGGCGGCCTCTTCCCTGCCACAGTTTCTGGACGCGGTGGTGGTGCCGGACGGCGGGTCCGAGGTGCGGGCCTGCGCGCTCGCCGGGGCTGTGCTGCTGGCAGAGGAGGGGCGGGAGCCGGTTCTCTCCCTCGCCACCCGCGATCGCAACCGCATTGCGCTTTACTCCGACGTGCTGGGAGCGGCGGCGCTCGGAATCGTGAACCTGCTCTGCTGGTCGGGAGAACACCAGACGCGGGGGGCGTGCCCGGAGGCGGCCGGCGTGTTCGACGTGGACTCGGTGCAACTGCTCCTGGGGATCAAGCAGATGACAGACGAACCGTCGGCCCTCTCGCGCGAGCCGCTGGAGCCGAAGGCCAGTCTCTTGCTGGGCGCGATGGCTCATCCCGGTCTCAGACCACTGAGGTTGAGTGTCATTGACCTGCGAAAGAAGGTGGAGGCGGGCGCGCAGTTCCTCCTTACGGACCCGGTATTCGATCTGGGCGTCTTCGGCGAGTGGATGCAGGCGGTGAGAGATGATGGAATCCACCAGAGGTGCCACATCATCGCGAGCATCAAGCCCCTGGAGAGCGCAGAGCAAGCCGAGGAGATGAGAGGCAAGCAGCGGGGCGTCTCGATCCCCGACGAGGTGATAGCCCGGCTGGCGAGGGCGGAGCATTGGCCCCGGCAGGGGGTCACAATCTGCGCCGAGACCGCGGAGCAAGTGGGGCGGATGGAGGGAGTGCGCGGCATCCACATTGCCTCCGGCGGGCGCGAAGAGGTCGCGGCGGAGGTTATCGAGCGAGCGTCCCTGCGGCAGAAGTAGAGAGCGCAGATCTATGCCTGAGCGGTACCATATTCCGGCTGTTTCCACCCAGGCCAGGTTCCAGCGAGTTGGCAAGCACGGGTACGTGGACTGGCGCGAGGACTGCGCCCGCTGCAGCAACTGTGTGAAGAAACAGTGCACGTTCGACGTGCACAGGCTGGAAACCGCGCACGACCGCGATCCAGAAACTTCCGTCACGCCGCAGTTCGATTGCCGAGCATGCCTGTCCTGTGTGCAGGGCTGCACCAAGGGGCTGCTGTCGCTCTCACTCAACCCCGAGTACCTGGCGCTGGGTGACGAGCACTGGCGACCGGAGGTGATCGCCACCACCTGGGACCAGGCCGAGAGCGGGCGGATCCCGGTCTCGGGCGCGGGATACAGAGGCCCCTTTGCGGGGCCCGGCTTTGACGCCATGTGGACCGATATGTCAGAGATCGTGCGCCCCACGCGCGACGGGATCCATGGGCGCGAGTACATCAGCACCTCCGTTGACATCGGACCCAAGCCGATGCGCCTCACCCTCACGGCAAAGGGCGAGGTAGTCCGCGAAGCGCACTTGATCGAGATCCCGATCCCGGTGATGCTGTCAGCAGCGCCGTGCCGCCCTTCGACAGGCTCAGGATCGCCCCTGCGGGCCGCTGCAGGGCCACCCCGAGCGGAGTCGCGGGGCGGCGGGGCGGGGGAAACCGTGGCGCGGGCGATGCGGGGGGCGGCGTCGGCGCTCGGCACCCTGTGCCTGGCGAGGGTCGGCGATTTTGCGGGAGCCACGGCCGAGGAGATGCGCTTCGTCGTGCCTACGCTGGAGGGGCGCGACCTGGATATCCACCCCGAGCTGCTCCGCCAGGTACGGATGATCGAGATTGCGGCCCGGGATGCGCTGCCGCTGGCGCGGCGGGCGACCGCCGTCAATCCTGGCCTGCTGGTCTCCGCCCGAGTGGCTGCGGGGCCGGCAGCGCGCGATGAGGTGATGGCGCTCCATGAGGGTGGTATCAACGTGATCCATCTTTGCGCTGACTGGCGCGGCCGGGAAGTCGGCGGCGAACGCCCGCGGTACCTGAAGGACACGCTGCGCGAGGTGCACGGGGATCTGGTGGAAGCAGGCATCCGCGATGAGGTGACGCTGATTGCCAGCGGCGGCATCGCCCTCGCGGAGCACATGGCGAAGGCCATTATCTGCGGGGCGGACCTGGTGGCGGTGGACATCGCGCTGCGGGTTGCGGTGGGCTGCCGGGTCTGCTCGGGCCGCGCGCCGTGCGCGGTCGAGCTGCAAGCGGAGGACGTCCCCTACGCGACCCAGCGGATGATCAATCTCATGGGGGCCTGGCACTCGCAGTTGATCGAGGTGCTGGGTGCGATGGGAATCCGAGAGGTGAGACGCCTGCGCGGGGAGGTGGGGCGGGCGATCTTCCTGGAAGAAATCGAGCGGGAGGCATTCGGTGATCTCATCCGCGGCTAGGACCTCCAGCACCCCCGCCCGCTCCCCCAGAGGATTCGCGGCGCCTTCGCGCGAGGTCCGCCCTGCGCCCGACCGCTATCGCAATGCCATCGGCCGCCACACGGTTCGCAGGAGCGCGGACTGCGTCGCGTGCGGGCTGTGCGCAGAACTCTGCCCCCAGGGCGTCCATGCGCGGGCGGGGGGATATGGGTTGGCTCTGCGCCCGCGCGACTTCCTGTGTCTCGGCCCGGCCTGCTCGGAGACCGACCACTACTGCATCGCACGCTGCCCCCGGCAGGCGCTTTCCCTGCTGCGCAATCCGACCGCGGAGGCGTTGGGCGACCCGCGCTGGACCTCCGACCTCATCCTGGCCACCTGGCGCCAGGCCGAGACCGGCCATGCGATCACCCTTGGCGTCGAGTTCCGGCATGGCGAGTCAGGGGGCGGGTTCGATAGCCTCGAGTTCAGGTTCCCCGATGCAGCCCGGGAGCCGCGGGAGATCCGCGAAGTAGATCCTTCGGCTTCGCTCAGGACAAGCCTGGGGCTCGACCTGAACCGGCGCAGCGACGGCCGGCCACAGGTTCACATCGATCTGCCCGTTTACGGTGGCGGGATGTCGTTCGGGTCGGTGAGCCCCCACGTTATGCTCGCCCGGGCGCGGGCGGCGGAGGCGTGGAACACCTTCAGCTGCACCGGGGAAGGCGGGTATCCCGACCGCTTGAGGCCATACGATCACCACATGATCACGCAGGTGGCGACCGGCCTTTTCGGGGTGCGGGAGGAGACGATCCAGCGGGTCCGCCTCGTCGAGTTCAAGTACGCCCAGGGAGCGAAGCCGGGCCTGGGCGGGCACCTGCTGGGAGATAAGAACACGCCGGCCGTGGCGCGGATGCGGGGGGCGGTCGTGGGCACCGCTCTCTTCTCGCCCTTTCCATTCCACAGTGTCTACTCGGTCGAGGATCACAAGAAGCACGTGGACTGGATCAAAGAGATCAACCCCCAGGCGCTGATCTCGGTGAAGGTCTCGACCCCGACCGATGTGGACATGGTCGCAATCGGCAGCTATTACGCGGGGGCGCACATCATCCATCTCGACGGCAGCTATGGGGGCACGGGGGCCGCGCCTGACATCGCCAAGAAAAACATCGCCATGCCGATCGAATACGCCATCCCCAAAGTGCATCGCTTCCTGGAGGCGGAGGGGGTGAGGGAGGAGGTCGTCCTCGTCGCCAGCGGCGGGATACGCACCGCCTACGACGCGCTGAAGTCCATCGCGCTGGGGGCGGATGGCGTGGTGATCGGCACCGCCGAGCTGGTGGCGATTGGGTGCGTCCGCTGCGGCGCCTGCGAGAGCGGGCGAGGATGCCCGCGCGGCATCGCCACCACCGATAACGAGCTGCTGAAGAAGGTGGACGTGGACTGGGCGACGCAGCGCCTGGTCAACCTGATGGCGGCCTGGCGGGAGCAGATGGTGGAGGTGCTCGGGCGGTTCGGCATGAGCAAGATCGGCGAGCTGCGCGGGCGCACTGACTGCCTGCGCTATCTGGGCGAGCTTGGGGCGGCGGGACGTAACGATGATTGACAAGGCCGAGAGGATGCTGCGCTCACGCCGGGAGATGCTCGGCCGCGATCTCCACGACCAGGGCTCGCGGGCGGAGGACGAAGGCGGGTGCGGGGTCACCGGTTTCGCCTGCACCGTGCCGGTGCGCGGACGCCACATCTACGAGCCCTCGGTTCAGATGCACAACCGCGGCAACGGCAAGGGCGGCGGGATCGCCGCGGTGGGGCTGGCGCCGGAGCAGGTGGGCGTGCCGCAGGAGGTGCTCGATTCGCACTACCTGCTTCAGATCGCCTTGCTCGACCCCTCCGCGCGAGAGGAGGTCGAGCGGGACTTCATCCTTCCCTGGTTCGACATCGCCCTCTGTGCAGCGGTGCCCACCATTGGCGACCACCGGGAGGTGGCGGGGCTGGAGGTGCCCCCACCGCAGGTCCAGCGCTACCTGGTCCGGGTCAAACCCGAGACGCTGCGGGAGTTCGCCGCCCGCAACGGCCTCGCCGGCCTGCCGCCGCGGGAGGTGGAGGACGAATTTGTCTACCGCAATTCCTACCGCCTGAACGAAGCCTGCTACGCCTCGCTGGGCGAGAAGAGGGCGTTCGTGCTCTGCCACGGCCGAAACCTAGTGGTGTTCAAGATCGTCGGCTACGCCGAGCAGATCATCCACTACTACCAGCTCGAGGACTTCAGCGCCCACGTTTGGATCGCCCATCAGAGATACCCGACCAAGGGCCGGGTGTGGCATCCGGGGGGAGCGCACCCCTTCGTTGGACTGAACGAGGCGCTGGTTCATAACGGGGACTTCGCCAACTACCATTCGGTCTGCGAGTACCTGCGGCAGCGCAACATTCATCCCCAGTTCCTCACCGATACCGAGGTCTCGGTGCAGTTGTTCGACCTCTGGGATCGGGTGTACCAGTACCCTCTGGAGTACATCATCGAGGCGCTGGCACCGACAACCGAACTGGACTTCGATCGTCTCCCCGAGCAGAAGCAGCGCATTTACCGTCAGGTTCAGGCGGCCCACATTCACGGCTCTCCGGACGGGCCCTGGTTCTTCATCATCGCCCGCAGTTTGCCTGATCGCAAGCAGTTCCAGTTGCTGGGGATCACCGACACGGCCATGCTGCGCCCCCAGGTGTTCGCGCTCTCGGAGGGAGAGGTGCAGATCGGCCTGGTCTGCTCGGAGAAGCAGGCCATAGACGCCACCCTGCGCAGCCTGGCGCGAGAGGACGCGCGCTTCTGCCCGATCGCCGATCGCTACTGGAACGCCCGCGGCGGCAGCCACACCGATGGGGGGGCGTTCATTTTCACCATCGCCGAGGAGAACGGCGCGAAGACGCTCCGCTGCACCGACAAGTTCGGGCGAGCGGCGCCGCGGGAGGCGTCTCGGGTTCGCTGCGATCTCCCGCTCTCGGGTGAATCCGGCGCGGCCGGTGCGCCGGCTGCGGCCGAGGGGCCGGCTGCGGCCGAGGGGCCGGTGCGGGAGCGGGCCGGGGCTCTGCTGGAGCAAGGCGATACCGGCGCCCTCTACCAAGAGGTGGCGCGGAACCTGACGGCCGCAGGCGGCGCACCGCCCTGGGCGCCGGGCGAGCTGCGCGCCTTTTGCGACGCGGTTTGCGCGGCGGCGGACGACGGCCCGCGCAAGGCGGCGGCGATCGAGGCCTTCAGCTTGCTGCGCGATCGGCGTTACGATACGGGAGACAAGCGGCGGTCCTCGGTGCTGCAGCTCCTTGACGCATCCCTCGAGCGCCTGCTCGACGACACTCCCCTGTTCTCTGGGCGCGCCACCGGCGGCTTCCGGCGCATCGACTGGAAGACGCGCTCGCAGCTGGCCCCGCCCCGGCCCGGCGACGAAACCCTGGTGATCGAGGTCGAGCACTTTCCCCCCGAAGGCGAGGACTGCGACGCGGTGCTGCTGCGGGAGGCCTATGGGTTGGGCTGGCGGCGGTTCATCTGCTACCGCTGCCGGGGACAGCGCTTCACCGGCTGTGGGCTTGGCCCGGACACCCATGACGTGCGCATCGACGTCTACGGAAGCTCCGGCGACTACCTCGCCTCCGGGATAGATGGGCTCTCGATCTTCGTGCACGGCAACGCCCAGGATCAACTCGGCCAGATCATGAATGGCGGCAAGCTGGTGGTCTACGGCGACGTGGGCCAGACCTTTCTCTACGGGGCGAAGGGTGGCGAGGCCCACGTGCTCGGCAACGCGGCGGGGCGGCCGCTCATCAACGCCGTCGGCAGCCCGCGGGTGGTCATCAACGGCACCTGCCTCGATTTCCTGGCGGAGTCCTTCATGGCGGGCGACCCGCTGGACGGCGGCGGCTTCGTGGTGCTCAACGGCGTCGAGTTCGACGCGCGGGGGAGCGTGGTGCCGCAGGCCTCCCCCTACCCAGGCGGCAATCTCTTCTCCCTGGCCTCGGGGGGAGCCATCTACCTCCGCGACCCGAAGCGGCAGGTGGTCGAGGCGCAGCTCAACGGCGGGGAGTTCACCCCGCTCACGGAGGCGGACTGGCGGCTGATCCATCCTTACCTGGTTGAGAACGAGCGGCTCTTCGGCATCCCCGTGGACAGCCTGCTGTCTGTGGATGGGGAGATGCGCGAGCCGGACGAGATCTACCGGAAGCTGAGCGCGGTCAGACTGGCGGTGCTCGCGGCCCAGGAAGAGAGCGACGAGTGAAAGCGGAGATTATAGAGCGGAGCGGCGGGTTCGCCCGCGAGGTGGAGATCGCCTCCGGAGCGAGCGTGATGCGCTGCTACCAGTGCCAGAAATGCAGTTCGGGCTGCCCAATCGCCGGCGCCTCGGACCTGAAGCCACATGAACTGGTGCGACTGATCCAGCTCGGCGCGCGCGAGGAAGCGCTCTCCAGCCGCTTCATCTGGGAGTGCACCTCCTGCGAGACCTGTGCCACGCGCTGCCCGCAGGCGGTGGAGCTGCCGGCGGCAGTTGACGCCCTCCGCCGACTGGCTCGCGCCGCAGGCAAGCTCACCCCCGACACCACCGTTCCCACCTTCAACGACATCTTCCTGGGCGCGGTAAGGCGGATGGGACGGGTGCACGAACTCAGCCTGCTGGCCGCGTTCAAACTCCACACCCGGAGCTTCGGCCAGGATCTGGGCAAATTCCCGGTGATGCTGTGGAAGCGGAAGATCAGGCTGCTGCCGGCGTTCGTCCGAGGACGGGCAGCGCGGGAGCGCATCTTCCAGCGCACCCGAGAGCCGCAGAGGAAGACCTGATGAGCTACGTTTTTTACCCCGGCTGCTCGCTGGAGTCAACCGCCAGAGACTACCGCGACTCCGCACTCGCTGTCTCCCGCGCCCTGGGGATCGAGCTACGCGTGCTGCCCAACTGGATCTGCTGCGGCTCGACCGCGGCGCACCAGTCGGACCCGCGGCTGGCGCTGGCGCTCCCCGCCAAGAACCTTGCTGCGGCCGGTGCGCCGACTGCGGCCGGTGCGCCGGTTGCAGCCGCCGCCAGCACCGCGGTCGGCGTACCGACCCTGGTCGTGTGCTGCGCCGCGTGCTACAACCGGCTGAAGACGGCAAACTACCGCATTGCGGGCGACCCGGCGATCCGCGGCCAGGTGGCGGAGGTGATCGGGGCCGACTACGACGGCTCGACCCCGGTGAAGCACCTCCTGGAGGTTCTCTCCGAGAAAGCGGTGCTGAGCGAGATCGCGGCGCGGCTGGTGAGGCCCCTGCGAGGGCTGCGCGTGGCGAGCTACTACGGCTGCCTCCTGGTGCGCCCGCCGGAGGTGATGCAGCCGGATGATCCGGAGAACCCCATGCTGATGGACAAGCTGCTCGCCTCCTGCGGGGCGGAGCCGCTGGACTGGCCGCACAAGGTCGAGTGCTGCGGCGCCAGCTACTCCATCACCAAGGTGGACAGCGTACGGCGGCTCAGCCGCGAGATCCTGGCGCAGGCGCGAGACGCGGGCGCGGACTGCCTGGCCACGGCCTGCCCGCTCTGCCAGAGCAACCTGGATCTGAGGCAGCGGGAGATCGAGGCCCAGTTCGGAGAGCGATTCCGCCTGCCCATCTTCTACTTCACCCAACTGCTCGGCCTCGCCCTCGGTCTCTCGCCGGCCGAGGTGAGCCTGCGCAGTATGATCGAGGATCCCCGGCCGTGTCTCGAGCGAAGAGGCGTGTTGCCCTGCGCCGCGGGGTGCGGAGGGGCGAGCCGATGAGCGGGGATCGCCAGGTCGGAGCGGTGCTGGTCTGCGGCGCTGGAATCGCCGGCGTCCAGGCCGCGCTGGATCTCGCCGAATCCGGGTTCAAGGTCTACCTGGTGGAGCGCTCGCCCGCCATCGGCGGCGGCATGGCGCGGCTGGACAAGACCTTTCCCACCGGCGACTGCTCCATGTGCCTGCTTTCCCCGAAGCTGGTCGCGTGCGCCCGAAACCGGAACATCGAGATCATCACCCGCGCCGAGGTCGAGAGCATCTCGGGGTCGCCGGGGAACTTCCAGGTGGAGATCACCCGATTCCCCGGCTATGTGGACCCCGCCAAGTGCAATGCGTGCGGGGAGTGTGTCGAGGCCTGCCCCGTCAGCTTGCCCAGCGAGTTCGACGCAGGGCTGGGGCGCAGGAAGGCCATCTTCAGGCCCTATCCGCAGGCGATCCCCAATGTCTACGGCATCACCAAGGCGGAGGGCGTGGCGCCGTGCCGGGCCGCCTGCCCCGCCGGGGTGAACGCACAGGGCTACGTCGCCCTGATCGGCCAGGGCAAGTTCAAGGAAGCCTACGACCTGATCCGCGCCCGCTGCCCGCTGCCCTCGGTGTGCGGCCGGATCTGCCACCATCCCTGTGAGGGCAAGTGCAATCGCAGTGAAGTGGACGCGCCGGTGGCGGTACGCGACCTGAAGCGCTTCGCCGCCGACTATGTCTACGCCCACCGGGACAGCTTCGCCGACGAGACCGCCGGCGCCGAGCAGCCCGAGGTGCGCCCGGAGCGGGTGGCGGTAGTGGGCGGAGGGCCGGCGGGTCTCACCGCCGCCGACGACCTCGCGCGGCAGGGTTACGGGGTCACCCTCTTCGAGGCGATGCCGTTCCTGGGCGGGATGCTCCGCCTCGGTGTGCCCGAGTACCGACTCCCCCGGGAGCTGCTTGACTATGAGATCGGCCGGCTTCTCCAGGGGCGCATCGAGGTGCGGCTGGAATGCCGGATCGGGCGTGACCTCAGCTTCCAGGACCTGCGGGATCAGGGATACGCGGCCATCTTCCTCGCCACGGGCGCTCACCAGAGCCGCCGGCTGGAGATCGAAGGAGCAGACGCGCAGGGGGTGACTGACGCCCTTGACCTTCTGCGCCGCGCCAACCTGGGCGAGCCGGCTGCGGTGGGCCGGCGTGTGGTCGTGATCGGGGGCGGGAATGTGGCGGTCGATGCCGCCAGGTGCGCGCGGCGACTGGGCGCGGACCAGGTGGAGCTGGTCTGCCTGGAGGGGCGCGACTTCATGCCCGCGCACGGGTGGGAGCTGGAGGAGGGGATCGAGGAGGGGGTGCGCATTCGCGCCGGCTGGGGGCCGAAGCGGGTCAAGGTGGAAGCAGGCCGGGTCGTCGGCCTGGAATGCGTACGCTGCCTGAGCGTGTTCGATCAGGAGGGCCGCTTCCAACCCCGGTTTGACGACGCCACCAGGTGCGCAATCGAGGCCGACGCCATCATCATCGCGATCGGCCAGATGGCAGATCTTAACGGGCTCCCGTTCGCCGGGAGCGGGAGGATCGGGTGCGACGACTCCCTCGCCACGGAACTGCCGGGGGTGTTCGCGGGCGGCGACCTGGTGCTGGGCGCGGCCTCCCTGGCGGAGGCGATGGCGCACGGTCATCGCGCCGCGGAGGCGATTCACCGCTATCTTCAGGGCCAACAGGCGCCCTCCTGGGGCAGCGCCCGCGCCGAGGGCGAAACGCGAACCGCGCCCAACCCCGATCCCGCCGCCCCGCCGCAGCCGCGGCGCCCCATGCCGCAGTCGGCCCCGGGGGAGCGAGCGAAGGACTTTCGCGAGATCGACCTCGGCTACTCCGAGGAGGAGGCGGTCGCCGAAGCGCAGCGCTGCCTGAACTGCGGCCTGTGCTCCGAGTGCCGGCTCTGCGAGAAGGCGTGTCAGCCCGGCGCGGTGTGCCACGATATGGGCGTGGAGAGCCAGAGCTTGCAGGTGGGAGCCGTGATCCTCGCCCCCGGGTTCGAGGGGTTCCAGACCTCCCTGCGCGGGGAGTACGGCCACGGGCGATACGCGAATGTCCTCTCCTCGGTACAGTTCGAGCGCATGCTCAGCGCGGCCGGCCCCACCGAGGGCCAGGTGGTGCGGCCCTCCGACGGGCGGCCGGTCAAGCGCGTTGCCTTCATCCAGTGCGTCGGCTCCCGCGACCATGCCCGGGGAAACAGCTACTGCTCCTCCGCCTGCTGCATGGCCGCCGCCAAGGAGGCACTGGTGGCGATGGAGCAGGCCGAGGGCCTGGAGGCAACCATCTTCTGCTCCGACATCCGGGCCTTCGGAAAAGAGTTCGACCGCTACATCGACCGGGCTCGCAGCCAAGGGGTCAAGTATGTCCGGGCGATCCCTTCCCGGGTGGTGGAGGTCCCCCAGAGCAAGAACCCGCGAGTGCGCTACTTCGACGAGCGGGGGGAGGAGCGCCAGGAGGAATTCGACCTGATCGTGCTCTCGGTCGGGATGAGGCCCAGCGGGGAGGTGTCGGATCTGGCGCAGCGGCTGGGGTTGGATCGCAACCCGTTCGGCTTCTGTGCGACGGATCGCCTCGCGCCGGTGGCCACCTCCCAGCCGGGGATGTTCGTGGCGGGCGCCTTCCAGGAGCCCAAGGATATCCCGGAGTCGGTGGCCCAGGCGAGCGCGGCCGCGGGCGGCGCCATGGAGCTGCTGGCGGCTGCGCGCGGCACGCTGGTGCGAAAGCGCGAGTATCCGTGGGAGCGGGATGTCACCGACGAGGAGCCGCGCGTCGGCATCTTCATCTGCCACTGCGGCCACAACATCGCCTCGGTCGTGGACGTGGAGGCGGTAGCGCGCCGGGCGGCCGAGCTGCCGGGCGTGTGCCACGCCGAGGCCAACCTCTACACCTGCTCGGACGCCACCCAGCAGCGCATCAGGGATCTCATCCGGGAGCATCGGCTGAACCGCCTGGTGGTCGCGTCGTGCTCGCCGCGCACCCACGAGCCGCTCTTCCAGGAGACGCTCAGGGAGATGGGGCTGAACCCCTACCTCTTCGCCATGACCAACATCCGCGAGCAGTGCTCGTGGGTGCACCGCAGCGATCCCGAGCACGCGACGAGGAAAGCGCATGACCTGGTAGCGATGGCGGTGGGCCGCGCCCGCTGGCTGCGCGCCCTGGAGACGACCCGCCTTCCCGTCACGCGCTCCGCGCTGGTGATCGGCGGAGGGCTGGCCGGCATGACCGCAGCCCTCTCGCTCGCGGACCAGAGCTTCGCGGTCCACCTGGTCGAGAAAGAGCCGGAACTGGGCGGAAACCTGCGTTCCCTCGCCTTCTCCCTGGAGGGGGCGGATCTCCGCGCGTTCTGCTCGCGCCTGACCGCGCAGGTGAAGTCACATCCCCGCATCTCGGCCTATCTCGACGCCGAGCTGACCGACATCTCCGGCCACGTCGGCAACTTCAGGAGCCGGCTCGAGATCGGCGGCGAGGTGGTGTCGGTGAGCCACGGCGTGACCAT
>Ga0315279_10001376_pt1 | contig 40816 bp, 30 predicted proteins | sample YL17G06_20_MG_FD_203694 | JGI IMG/M metagenome (GOLD analysis project Ga0315279, IMG submission 203694) | Sediment microbial communities from Yellowstone Lake, YNP, Wyoming, USA - YL17G06_20 | ecosystem: Environmental > Aquatic > Freshwater > Lake > Sediment | place: USA: Wyoming | collected...
CGGCGCATCTTCATCAATGCCCTGCGGCCGGATATCCCCCGCCATTGATTCCTCCATTACCGCGATGTATATTAACATCATAGCACTCAATACAACGCTCCCGTTGCGTACATCGCAAAAGGAAGCAGAGTGCCGGACCCGCTCTTCGATGATAATCGGCACAGGTTCGCGTAGGGAAATCGCCTCCCGCACTGAGTCTTCCTGCTTGTTCTCCATCCGTTTGCAGCGTGTCACCCACAATCATCTTCTTTAAAGGAAGGTTATGAGTTTTTCTTCCATGGGCCTTTCCCAGGCCGTGCTCCAGGGCGTGCACACATCGGGATACGAAACCCCCACCCAGATCCAGGCCGATGCCATCCCCCATGCTCTGAAAGGAAAAGACATTCTCGGTTGCGCGCCGACCGGCACGGGCAAAACCGCGGCTTTCGTGCTGCCAATGCTCTGCCGGCTTGACCCGCGGCAACAGAATGGAAAGCGCCAATCGTTCCTTCGGGCGCTGATCCTCACGCCCACGCGGGAATTGGCGCAGCAGATCGAGGATTCCATCATCACCTACGGCAAGTTCGTGGGCATGCGGACCCTTGCCGTCTATGGCGGCGCCAGCATGCATGCGCAACTGATGGCGCTTCGCCGCGGCATCGATATCGTGGTCGCAACCCCCGGCCGGCTTATCGACCATCTGAACCGGCGCAGCATCGATCTTTCCCATGTGGAAATCCTGGTGATTGACGAAGCCGACCGCATGTTCGACATGGGCTTTATCCAGGCGGTGCGCAGCATCATCGCCCGCGTGCCTCGACAGCGGCAGACCCTGCTCTTTGCGGCCACCATGTCCGATGAGGTGCGCGGCCTTATGGCCGATATCCAGCATGACCCGCAGATCATTGAAATCGGTGAACTCAATTCCCCGGTGGAAACCGTGGACCAGCACTTTTACGCGGTGCCGCAGCAATCGAAAATGGACCTGCTCGTGCATGTATTGCGGGATGAAAGCGTCGAAACCGCGCTGGTGTTTTCGCGCACCAAGCATGGGGCCGACCGGATCAGCAAGCGGCTTTTGCACCACGGCATCAGCGCGGCAACGATCCATGCGAACCGTTCCCAGAGCCAGCGGCAGCACGCCCTTGACGGCTTCAAGCGGCGCGAATACCGCGTGCTGGTGGCCACCGATCTTGCCGCGCGCGGCATCGACGTGGAGGCGATATCCCATGTTGTCAATTACGACACTCCGACTTTTCCCGAAGACTACATCCATCGTATCGGCCGCACGGGCCGCGCGGAATCCACGGGGACCGCATTCACCTTTGTCGCCGATGAGGAGAAAAAGTTTCTCAAGCGGATCGAGTATCTGGCCCGGCGCCGGTTCGAACTCAAGCGCTTCCCGGGTTTTGCCGGCGGCTATCCGGCACCGGAAGCGGCGGCCGCAACGGCCCCTTCAGCCGCCCGCAGCGGACGGTTTTTCCAGAGGAGAAAAGGGTTCCGCAGGAACCCGTTTAATGCCTAGAGGCCGCTATGGCGACTTTCGAAAACCTGACCCCCGATAGCATCCTTACCGCCATCGAGCGGATCATGGGAATCCGCCTGACAGGTCTTCTTTCGCCCCTTCCGAGCTACATCAACCGCGTGTATGAGGTCCAGGCCATGGACGACACGCGGTTGATCGCCAAATTCTACCGGCCCGGCCGCTGGAGCCGGGAAGCCATCGCCGACGAACACCGTTTTGTCTTCGATTGCCGGGAAGCCGAGGTATCGGTTGTTGCGCCGCTGACTCTTGGGGCATCGGGAACTCTCGCCGACTACGAGGGTATCCCGGTGGCGGTGTATCCCAAGCGCGCGGGCAGACAGCTTGAAATCACCGACGACGGCGATTGGACGCGGCTGGGGGCGCTGGTTGCGCGCATGCATTGCGCGGGCGAAACGCGCCGGGCAAACGCGCGCATTACCATTGATCCGCGATTGTCAACCATGGCCGACGTCGGGCACCTGTGCGGCGGTATCGTGCCGGAGCGGTTCCGCGAGAAATTCCGCGGTGTCGTCATGCGCATCATCGACGCGGGCGCCCCGCTGTTCGAAGGAACGGAACGCATCCGCGTGCATGGCGATTGTCACCGGGGGAATATTCTCAACCGGCTCGATGAGGGCCTGCTGCTCATCGACTTTGACGACATGGCAATGGGCCCGCCGGTGCAGGACCTGTGGCTTTTGCTCCCCGAACGGCCCGATAAGGCCCGGCGCGAAATTGAATTGTTTCTTTCGGGCTATGAACGGTTCCGCCGGTTCGACCGCGCCTCGCTGCGCTGCATCGAAACCTTGCGCGCCATGCGCATGGTCTATTTCATCGCCTGGTGCGGCCGCCAGAAGGACGATTTTCAATTCCAGCGCAATTTTCCGGATTGGGGAAGCGATGCTTTCTGGCAGCGGGAGATTAATGATCTTACCGAGCAGATGGGGTTTGTGCTGGAGAGCGGAAATGCGGCGGAATGATTGCGCGATGCTGCAACGGTTATCGCTTGAATCTCTTATAATCTATCCCGTAATTCCCTATCTTATACTGGATGATCCTCTTGGTGGTCCCCAGGACCCGCGCCGCCTCGGATTGGTTCCCATTCGTATCTTTGAGCGCTTCGGTGATGAGTTCTTTTTCATAGGCAGCCACCAATGCATCAAAGGTGTTGTCCCGTACGCCGCGCTCCTGCGCGTCTTTCATCTGGAGGGTGGGCGGCAGATCGTGGCCGTTGATGGCATCGCCCTGCGCCACCAGCACGGCGCGCTCGATCACGTTCTCGAGTTCGCGCACATTGCCGGGCCAGTGATAGGCCGAAAGCATGTCGATGGCCGGAGTGGAGATGCGCTTGATGTCTTTGTTGTGGATCGCGGCGTATTTGCGCGTGAAATAATCGGCCATGAGCAGCACATCGGCCCCGCGCTCGCGCAGGGGCGGCAGGGATATCGTAAAGACATTGACACGGTAATAGAGGTCTTCGCGGAACCGCCCCTCCTTGACGTCGGCTTCAAGATTGCGGTTGGTGGCGGTGATAAGCCGCACGTTCACGCGGATCATCTCGACCCCGCCCACGCGCTGGAACTCCTTCTCCTGGATGGCGCGCAACAGCCGGCCCTGGGCCGATTGCGACATCTCGCCGATTTCATCGAGAAACAGGGTGCCGTTGTTGGCGGCCTCAAATTGACCGATGCGCTGCTGTGTTGCGCCTGTAAAGCTGCCTTTTTCGTGGCCGAAGAGCGCGCTTTCCAAAAGCGATTCCGGGAGCGCCGCGCAGTTGACGGCAATAAAGGGGCCGTCTTTATACAGGCTTTTCTGATGGATGGCCCGGGCGATAAGCTCCTTGCCCGTGCCGGTCTCGCCCCGGATGAGCACGGTGGTGGGCGAAGGCGCCACCTGGCCGATCTGCCGGTATATTTCGCGCATCAGGCTCGAATTGCCGATCATTTCGTCGGGCTTGCCCAGCTCTTCGAGGGTCTTGCGCAGCTCGAGGTTTTCGCGCTCCAGGGCCTGGATGCGCGCCTGGTTTTTGCGCCGTTCGTTGACGGATTGCGCTATCAGGTTGGCGATCGCTTCGAGAAAGCCCAGTTCGTCATCGAGCGAATGCTCGTTCTTTTCGCTGACGGGACGATCGACCGATAATGCGCCCACCACCTGGTCGCCGGCCTTGACGGGCACGCACAGGAAGGCAATATTCGATTTGGCAAGGCCGGAGCGCGCGCCGGTTTTGTTCAGGAACAGCGGATCGTCCTGAATGCGGGGGACCAATACCGGCACGCCGGTTGCCACCACTTTGCCGGTCACCCCTTCCCCAAGCCGGTACGTGCCTTTGCGGCGCTCCGCTTCGGATATGCCGCGCGCAACATCGATCACGACTTCCGACCCATCGGCGCTTAAAATCGCGATCATTCCCCGCTGCATGCCCGCGTGAATATCAAGAATTTCAAGAATATCAGCCATGATCCTTTCCAGTTCTCCACCGGCGGCTAGAATCCGCGCCGTATGATAGAGAACAGAAAGGCCGTTGAAGCTGAGGTTTGTTTTTAGTTCCGAAAGTACCATCTGATTTCAAATGGCGGCACATTTCTGTGCCGCCACATAATGCGTTGAATAGTAATGAGATATCGCTACTTTACGAACAGCATCTCCCGATATTTCGGCAGCAGCCATACGTCGTCCGGCATCATCGTCTCCAAAGCATCCACATGTTTGCGGATATGGGCCAGTTGGGGCTTGAGTTGCGCAAAGAAAAAGGCGCATTTTTCTTCAAGATCCATGCCCGCGGCTTTTTCCAGAAGCGCGTACATGTCCTGGACGTTTTTACGCGCATAATAAATTTCTTTTGACAACCGTTCGTACAGGTCTTTGCGGTCCGCGACAGCCGCTTCCGGGATGTCCAGCTTGTGCGGTCCGACAAGTTCCTTCAGCTGGGCAAAATTCTTGCCGACGTCGTATTGGAATTCTATGGCCGCGGGAATCACCATGGTCGTGACCATTTCACCCAGCGTCTTGGCTTCGATGTCCAGTATTTTTTCGTAAATATCCAGCCATATATGGAACCGGGATTGCAGCTCCGCCCTGGTGAACACGCCTTGCTTTTCGAAGAGCTTGACGGTATCGTCCTTGACAAACGCCTTAAGCGCCTCTCCGGTGGCGGCGATATTGGGAAGTCCGCGCCGGGCGGCCTCTGCCAGCCACTCTTCGGCATAGTTGTTGCCTTCGAAGAGCACTTTTTTCGCATCTTTAATGACATCGGCCAGAACCTGCATGACCGCGCCGTTGAAATCACCGCCTTTGGCAGCCGCCTTGATCTTCTGGGCAAGCAGGCTCATCGAATCGGCCACAATCGCATTGATGACCGCAATTGCCGTGGAAATATTCATGGAGCTTCCCACAGCGCGGAACTCAAACTTATTGCCCGTAAAAGCAAAGGTCGAGGTACGGTTGCGGTCTGTCGCGTCCTTCATGAATTTTGGCAGCAGACCGACGCCCAGATCGATAATGTCTTGACGTTTGGCTTTTTTAAGCTTGCCGCTTTCGATCTGGTCGACTATTTTCGAGAGCTGATCGCCAAGGTAGATCGATACGATCGCCGGCGGGGCCTCATTGGCGCCCAGACGATGTTCGTTGCCCGCGGTGGCCACGGCGGCGCGGAGCACATCGGCATGCGTATAGACGGCATGGATGACCGCGGTGAGAACGGTCAGAAACAGCAGGCTGTCCTCCGGCGTTTCTCCCGGATTCAGCAGATTGTTGCCTTTTTCATCGGAGAGCGACCAGTTTAAATGCTTTCCGCTGCCGTTGATGCCGGCGAACGGTTTTTCATGCAGCAGACACACGAGGCCGTGGCGTTGCGCGATTTTTTTCATGATATCCATCATGAGAATATTGTGATCGGTCGCGATGTTGGACTTCTCAAAGAAGGGCGCGAACTCATATTGATGCGGCGCGACTTCGTTATGGCGCGTAGTAACGGGAATACCAAGCTTGTACGCTTCGATCGTGACATCATTCATATAATTGAGCACGCGCTCCTTGATGGAACCAAAATATTGGTCTTCCAGTTGTTGCCCCTTGGGTGACGGAGCGCCAAGGAGCGTTCGTCCGGCCAGCTGAAGGTCAGGCCGCATTTTATAATATTTCTCATCGATCAGGAAATACTCCTGTTCGGGCCCGCAGGTGGAAAAAACGTTTTTCGTATCAGCGTGCCCGAAAACCTTGAGAAGATCCAGCGCGGCCTTGTTGATTGCCGCATCGGAGCGCAAAAGCGGCAGCTTCTTATCAAGGGCTTCGCCGGTATACGAAATAAAAATGCTGGGGATGCAGAGCGTTTTTCCCAGCTCCACCTGGGCGATGAACGCCGGTGACGACGGGTCCCATGCGGTATAGCCGCGCGCCTCAAACGTTGCGCGCAGACCGCCGGATGGGAACGACGAAGCGTCCGGTTCGCCTTGAATAAGTTTGCTTCCGGAAAACCGCTCGATGACCTGACTGACCCCGTTGACGCTGATGAAGCTGTCATGCTTCTCTGCCGTCAATCCGGTCATGGGCTGGAACCAGTGGGTATAGGCGGTAGCGCCTTTGGCAAGGGCCCAATCCTTCATGGCGTTGGCGATCTCATCGGCTTGCGGCATGGAGATCACGGCGCCTTCATCCTGCCATTTTTTAAAGGCCTTGAATGTCTTCTCCGAGACCATTTTCCGCATGGTTTGCTCATTAAAGGTATTCATGCCGAAATAATCGGAGGCTTTTACATGCGCTGCAACAGGCGCGATGCAGACAGGCTTGATGCTGAGGGTTATTTCCGATCGCTTGCTCACGTTTAGCTCCTTTGATAAACTGTGAAATAAATTTAGTATATGCCAATTCGAATTTGTAGCAATATCATGAGGATACAATAATCATGCCATGCTGAGACAATTTTGAATTGTTGCGAATATCGCTGATTTTCAAAGCTGTTTTCATTATTGATTCTCATGATTATTGAGAAATTGCTACAAAATTGCGCATTAATATGCCAATTCGAACAATTATGTATCGCGATTTCGCGGCACATGGCTGATCCAAAGGCAACATCGAGTCAATTTTGTCCGAAAATTGCTGGCATGATTGTTGCGATACATCTTTGTATCACTACGTGGTAGCTGCGCATTTTAATAGAGTATTCTTTTTTATGCGCAAAATCTTCACTTCAATGAGTACCGGCCTTTCTGGACTTGATGATGTCCTCCAGGGCGTGCTGCCCGGAGATAACATCGTTTTTCAGGTTGATCACATCGAAGACTATATCCCATTTGTGCATCCGTTCTGTATCAAAGCGGCAAAAGAAGGCTCGCGCCTGATTTATTTCCGCTTTGCCGACCATCCGCCCCTGTTGCCGCCTGATGTCAAAGCCGACATTCACACGCTCCATCCCGAAGAGGGGTTTGAAAACTTTCTCTCCGAAATCATGGATGTGATCGAAGAGGCAGGCACCGGCGCCTGCTATGTGTTCGATTGCCTGAGCGAATTGGCCGTGGACTGGTATTCCGACCGCATGCTCGCGAATTTCTTCATGCTCACTTGTCCGTATTTGTATGATTTCGAAACGGCGACATACTTTGCGCTGCTGCGCAATTACCATTCGCCCCTTGCCGTGAATGCGATCCACACGACGGCGCAGGTCATTATCGACGTGTACCATAACGACTCGACGCTCTACCTGCAGCCGTTGAAGGTTTACAAGAGATATTCGCCGACGCTGTATATGCTTCACGCGCGCGATGGCGAGATGTTCACGCCGGTCACGCGCTCGGACACCATTGCCGAAATCCTGTCCGCGCACCCGCAGACCTGGCTCGATTTCTCCACGCAGCGGCTGGACGTCTGGTCGCGCGCGTTTGCGGCAGCGCAGCAATGCCTCGACGATCTGGCGCACGGCCGCGAACCGCGCGACAGGCCCGAGCAGCTGTTTGCGCGCCTTTTGCGCATGGCCTTTACGCGCGATCCGCGGATCATCGAGCGCGCGGGGCTGTATCTCGATCTAGCCGATCTTGTCAATATCGGCAAAAGGATGATCGGCACCGGCCTCATCGGCGGTAAATCCGTGGGCATGCTCCTGGCGCGCGCCATGCTGGAAAAGGCCGATCCGTACTGGCGCGGCCGGCTGGAACGCCATGATTCGTTTTTCATCGGCTCCGATATTTTCTATTCCTATCTTATCCAGAACGGCTGCTGGTGGATCCGTCGCCGGCTTACAAAGAGCCGCGCCCTGCTTGACGGCTACGAAGAGGTACGTCAGCGCATGCGCCTGGGCGCGTTCCCCGCCGAGATCCAGGACCAGTTCATGCAGATGCTCGATTATTTCGGCCAGTCGCCGATTATCGTCAGGTCAAGTTCGCTGCTGGAAGACGCCTACGGCAACTCCTTTTCGGGCAAATATGAAAGCGTTTTCTGCGCCAACCAGGGTACGCCCCAGGAGCGGCTTGACGAATTCACCAATGCCGTGCGAGTGGTATACGCCAGCACCATGAAGCGCGACGCCCTCGCCTATCGCGCCCATTGGGGCCTGATGGATTCCGACGAACAGATGGCGCTTTTAGTCCAGCGCGTGTCGGGCGCCAAATACAACGACCTCTTCTTTCCGCAAGTGGCGGGCGTGGGGTTTTCGTTCAATCCGTATGTGTGGAACAGCGAGATCGACCCGCGCGAAGGCATGCTGCGGCTGGTGTTCGGCCTGGGCACGCGCGCGGTTGACAGAAGCGATGACGATTATACGCGCGTGGTGGCGCTCAATGCGCCCACCCGGCGGCCGGAATCCACGTTCGACGAGGTGCGCAAATACGCGCAGCGCAAGGTGGATGTCATCGATTGCGCGGCCAAGCAGCACGTATCCCGCGATTTCGATGATGTGGCCGCGGTCGCCGAAAACGCCGGTCTGCCGGTGGCGATTTTCGCCAGTCGCGATGAAGAGGCGGAAAGGCGCGCCCGCGAAACAGGCCGCGGGCGGACTGCGGCGGCGCCGGTGTTGACTTTCGAAAGCCTGCTGACCGGCACGGATTTTGTGGCCGACATGCGCCGCCTGCTTAAAACGCTGCACGACGGCTATGCGCACGCCGTGGACATCGAATTCACCGCTAATTTCACGGACGAAAAAAACTACCGGATCAATCTGGTGCAATGCCGGCCATTTCAGGTGAAAAGCGAAATACGGTCCGTCAAAATGCCGCAGGACGTGCCGCGCGACGACACGATGGTCCGCACCACCGGCCCCATCATCGGCAACAGCACGTCGATGCGCGTGGACCGGCTCATTTACGTCAGGCCATCGTTTTATAGCGGCCTGCCCATGCAGGACCGATATGCGCTGGCACGGCTGATCGGCCGGCTTACCCACGGCATTGAAAGCGAAAATCCGACCATCGTTCTGGTCGGCCCGGGCCGCTGGGGCACCACCACGCCCTCGCTGGGCGTGCCGGTGTCATTCTCCGAAATCAACACGGTGTCGGTGCTCTGCGAAATCGCGCGCATGCATGAAGGCCTGGTGCCTGATGTGTCGCTGGGAACACATTTCTTTAACGACCTTGTCGAAATGGACATGCTGTACCTGGCCGTGTATCCCGACCGGCCCGGCCACACCATCAACGAAACGCTGCTGTCGCAATGGCCCAATCGTCTGACCGCCCTTCTTCCCGACGCCGCGACCTGGGAGCCGGGCGTTCTGGTGATCGAGCAGGCGGGCGACCGGCAGATCCTGCTCAATGTGGACTCGCAGAAGCAGGAAGGCGTCATTTACCGGACCTAGCGCGGGATATCCGCTGCTGTAAACGGCAAAGGAACAACCATGCAACGGCATTCCGGATTATACGATCCGCAATTCGAACACGACGCCTGCGGCGTTGGGTTTGTCGCGAACATCAACGGCCAGCGCTCGCATCAGATCGTGAGCGACGGGATTACCATCCTCAAGAACCTGGTGCATCGCGGCGCCGTGGGCGGTGATCTGAAAACCGGCGACGGCGCCGGCATCCTGCTCCAGATGCCGCACGCCCTGCTTTCGCGCGAAACACGGCGCCTGGGTTTTCCGCTTCCCGCGGAAGGCGAATATGGCGCCGGCATGATCTTTCTTCCCCGCGATGCCGAAGAACAGGCGCGCGCCCGCCGGCTGATTGACAGCGCGGTGAATGCCGAAGGCGGCACGGTGCTGGGATGGCGCGATGTTCCGGTAAACCCCGCCTGTCTGGGCGAAACAGCCGAAGCGTCGCGGCCTTTTGTGACCCAGGTTTTCGTGACATTCCCGGATGTCGGCAGCGAAGCGCTCGAACGCCGGCTGTACGTGCTGCGGCGCTGCATCGAAAAGGCGCTCTTCGGGGCGGGATTCTCCATTGACGCATGCTATATCGTATCGCTCTCCTGCCGGACCATGGTGTATAAGGGCATGTTCGTGGCGCCGCAGCTCGAGGCCTTTTATCCCGATCTTTCCGATCCGGAATTCATCAGCGCTTTGGCGCTCATCCATCAGCGCTACAGCACCAACACCTTTCCTTCGTGGGCGCTGGCGCAGCCCTTCCGCTATCTGGCGCATAACGGCGAAATCAACACCCTGCGCGGCAACGTCAACAAAATGAAGGCGCGCGAAAAGACGCTGTCATCCGGGCTCTTCGGCGCGGACCTCGGCAAACTCTTGCCTATAATCAACGACCGGCTTTCGGATTCCGGCATCGTGGACAATGTCTTCGAGCTGCTTGTAGCAAGCGGCCGCTCCATCGAACATGCCATCATGATGATGGTGCCCGAGGCCTGGGGGCCCCGGTACCATATTTCGCAGGACAAGCGCGCTTTTTACGAATACCATGCGGCCATCATGGAGCCCTGGGACGGCCCGGCCGCGCTGGTGTTTACCGACGGCATTCGCGTGGGCGCGACCCTCGACCGCAACGGCCTTCGCCCCGCCCGTTTTATCCATACGAAAAGCGGCCGTTTCGTGCTTGCCTCGGAAGTGGGCGTGTTGGACATTCCGCCCGAAGATGTTCTGCAGAAAGGCCGGCTGGCGCCCGGAAAGATCGTGGTGGTTGACACGGCGGTAGGTCGCGTCCTGCATGACCACGAGATCAAATCCGCGGTGTCGCGGCGGCGGCCCTACCGGCGCTGGCTCGATGCCAACCGCATCGAACTCAAAGGCCTGTTCGAAGCGCCCGGCCCTGTTCCCCTGGACGATGCGGAAGTTTCCATTTGGGCGTCGGTGTTCGGCTACACACTTGAGGACCGCAACATGGTCCTTGTGCCCATGGCCGAAAATGCGCAGGAGCCGGTGGGATCCATGGGCAACGACCAGGCCCTTGCGGTGCTTGCCGAACAGCCGCAGCTGCTGTATTGCTATTTCAAACAGCTCTTTGCGCAGGTGACCAACCCGCCCATCGATCCCTACCGCGAAAACCAGGTCATGTCGCTCATGAGCTTTACAGGCCGCGAAGGCAACCTGCTTGACGAAACGCCCGGCCATTGCAGGCAGCTCAAGCTGCCGCACCCGGTGCTTCTCAACGAAGACATCGAAAAGCTGCGGCGCGCGGACCTTCCCGATCTGCGCGTGGCGACCGTGCCCATGCTCTTCGGCGCGTACGGACAAAGCCCCGATCTCGCGCAGGCCCTGGCCGATCTGTGCGCCATGGCGGAGAAAAATGTGGACGAAGGTTGTTCGCTCATCATCCTCAGCGACCGAGGCATTTCGCCCGCCCAGGCGCCGATTCCGGCGCTTCTGGCCGTTGCCGGTGTGCACCACGGCCTGGTTCGCGCGGGCAAGCGTCAGCTCACGTCGCTCGTGGTGGAGACCGGCGAAGCGCGCGAGGTCATGCATTTTGCCCTGCTTTCGGGCTATGGCGCCAGCGCGGTCAACCCGTATGCCGCTTTTGAATTCATCGCGCAGCTTGCAAAAGCAGGAAGACTGCCCGCGGACCTTTCCGTTGAATCGGCCATTGAGAACTATATCACCGCGGTCAAAAAAGGCCTGCTCAAGATCATGTCGAAGATGGGCATCTCCACCATCCGCTCATATAAGGGCGCGCAGGTATTTGAGGCCGTCGGCCTCAACAGCCAAGTGATCAACCGCTATTTCCCCGGCACACCGTCGCGCATCGAAGGCATCGGCCTTGAGGTGATCGCCCGCGAAACGCGCGAGCGGCATTCCCGTGCCTATACGCAAAAACCCGTGACCCTCGCGGGTCTGGATTCCGGCGGCGCCATCCATTTCCGCCGGTTTTCGCAAAACCACCTGATGACGCCCGAAGCCGTGGTGCTTTTGCAGAAGGCCGTGCGCACGGGCGATTATGAAACATACCGGCAGTATTCCGCGGTCATCGGCGACACGGAAAAAAACCTTTGCACGCTGCGCGGTCTGTTCGGCTTTGCCGATCGCACGCCCGTGCCGATTGACGAAGTGGAGCCCGTCGATGCGATCGTCAAACGGTTCGTATCGAGCGCCATGTCTTTCGGCTCCATTTCCAAAGAGGCGCACGAAACCATTGCCATCGCCATGAACCGCCTGGGCGCGGCCAGCAATTCGGGCGAAGGCGGCGAGGACGAGGAACGCTATCAGCTTCTGCCCAACGGCGACAACCGCAAAAGCGCCATCAAGCAGGTGGCGTCGGCGCGCTTTGGCGTGACCAGCAATTACCTGGTCAACTCTCGGGAGCTGCAGATCAAAATGGCGCAGGGCGCAAAACCCGGCGAAGGCGGCCAATTGCCGGGTGAAAAGGTGGACCGCACGATCGCCAGGGTGCGCCACAGCACGCCCGGCGTGATGCTTATTTCCCCGCCGCCGCACCATGATATCTATTCCATCGAAGACCTGGCGCAGCTCATCTTCGACCTGAAAAACGCCAATCCGCAGGCGCGCATTTCGGTCAAACTGGTGGCCGAAGTGGGCGTGGGCACCATTGCCGCGGGCGTGGCCAAGGGCCGGGCCGACATGGTTCTGATCTCCGGCCACGACGGCGGCACGGGTGCGTCTCCGATATCGTCAATCAAGCACGCGGGCATTCCCTGGGAAATCGGCCTTGCCGAAACGCAGCAGACCCTGGTGCTTAACAAACTGCGCGACCGTATCCGCGTGCAGACCGACGGCCAGCTGCGCACCGGCCGCGACATCGTGATCGCCGCGCTTTTAGGCGCCGAGGAATACGGCTTTGGGACCGTCACGCTGGTCACGCTGGGCTGCGTGATGATGCGCAAGTGCCATCTCAATACCTGTCCCGTGGGCGTGGCCACGCAGGACCCGCGCCTTCGCGCGCGCTATGCGGGCAAACCCGAACACGTGATGCATTTCATGTGCTTCGTGGCGCAGGAGACGCGCGAAATCATGGCCGGCCTGGGCTTCCGCACGCTCGACGAGATGATCGGCCGCACGGATATATTGAATGTCAAGAACGCCGTCGACCACTACAAGGCGCGGGGACTCGATTTTTCGCGCGTGCTTGTAAAGGCCGAACCGCCCGCGGGCGGCGCGGTCCGCTGCATCCGTTCGCCGCAGCACGATTTTTCCCTGTCGCTCGACCCCGAGCTTATCGAGCGCTCGCGCCGGGCCTTGACCGACTCTGCGCCGGTGTCCCTGTTTGCCTCGATACGCAACTGCAACCGCACCGTGGGCGCCATGCTGTCGTCCGAAATATCAAAGCGCCATGGGTCCGCGGGCCTGCCGCCCGATACCATCAAATGCAAATTCACCGGATCGGCCGGCCAGAGTTTCGGCGCGTTTCTTGCCCCGGGCATCACCTTTGAGCTCGAAGGCGACGCGAACGACTATTTCGGCAAGGGCTTGTCGGGCGGGAAAATCATCGTCTACCCGCCGCGCGGCTCCACGTTCCGGCCGCAGAACAACATCATTACCGGCAATGTCAATCTGTTCGGCGCCACCGGCGGCGAGGTCTACATCAACGGCATGGCGGGTGAACGGTTCGCCGTGCGCAACTCGGGCGCAACCGCCGTGGTGGAAGGCGTGGGCGACCATGGGTGCGAATACATGACCGGCGGCGCCGTGGTGGTGCTGGGCCGCACGGGCATCAATTTTGCCGCAGGCATGAGCGGCGGCATCGCCTATGTGCTGGACGACAACCAGCTTTTCGACACGCGGTGCAACCTGGAAATGGTGGATGTTGAGCCGGTGACCGGCGAACAGGACCAGGAACGGCTGCTGTCGCTCATCCAGAACCATGTGAAATGCACGGGCAGCGAATACGCTGCGCAGATCCTGCGCGACTGGACCGAGATGCTGCCGCTATTTGTCAAGGTCATGCCCATGGACTACCGCCGCGCGCTCGATCGCATGCGTAAAGATGAGTCCAGGGAGACCGAAGTGGTGGCGATGACGGAAGAGGTCTATCGATAAAGCAAGTACCATGCACGTAATCGGTAAACGGTAAGCGGTTGCGGCAGGGACATCGGAAAAATATCGGGGAGGATGATTGATGGGCAAAGCAACGGGCTTTCTGGATTTCGAACGCCATGGCGTCACGTATTGTCCGGTGGAAGAGAGGGTCACGCATTACCGCGAATTCACCCTCCTGCAGCCGGCCGACGAGCTTGCGCGCCAGGGGGGGCGATGCATGGATTGCGGCATTCCCTATTGTCATACCTCCGGATGCCCGGTCTATAACCTGATCCCCGAATGGAACGACCTTGTCTGGCGCAACCGGTGGCGCGAAGCCTGGGAACGACTGGAACTCACCAACAACCTTCCCGAAATCACCGGCCGCATCTGCCCGGCGCCCTGTGAAACCTCCTGCACCTGCGCCATCAACGGGCCGGCCGTGACCATCAAGCAGATCGAACTCGCCATTATTGAGCGCGCATTCGCGGAAGGATGGGTCGTACCGCGGCCGCCGGCTTTTGAAACCGGCAAACGCATCGCCGTGATCGGCTCCGGACCCGCGGGGCTTGCCGCTGCGCAGCAGTTGCGCCGCATGGGCCATCGCGTAACGGTCTTTGAAAAAGCCGACCGGATCGGCGGCATTCTGCGCTACGGTATTCCCGATTTCAAACTCGAAAAACAGGTCCTGGACCGGCGTATAGAACAGATGCAGGCCGAAGGCGTCACGTTCGAAACGAACGTCTCCGCGGGCGAAGACCTTTCGGCGCGCTATATCCGCCGCATGTTCGATGTGGTCCTTTTAACCATGGGCGCGGGCGCGCCCCGCGATCTTCAGGTGCCGGGCCGCGGCCTGGAGGGGATCCATTTCGCCATGCCGTATCTGACGCAGAGCAACCGGTATGTGGCCGGCCTTGCTAAAAAAGAGGAAATCCTCTGGGCGCAGAACAAGACCGTGCTGGTGATCGGCGGCGGCGACACCGGCGCCGATTGCGTGGGAACGGCAAACCGGCAGGGCGCGAAAAACGTCTACCAGTTCGAAATCATGCCCAGGCCGCGCGAATGGAACGAGCCCTGGAACCCGGAATGGCCGGCATGGCCGCAGATTTTGCGTACGTCAAGTTCCCATGAAGAGGGTTGCGAGCGCGATTTCTCCATTGTCACCAGGCAGTTTACCGGCCGCGATGTGCGCGTGGAACAGGGGCATTTCGCGCGCGTGGAATGGTTTAAAAACGCCCGGAGCCGGATGGAGATGCGGGAAGTGCCCGGTTCCGAATTTTCCCTGAATGTCGACCTGGTGCTGCTGGCCATGGGGTTCCTGCATGTGGAGCATTCCAAACTGCTCGAAGACCTGGGCGCGGAGGTGGATGACCGGGGCAATGTGCACTGTGTGGACTACGCCACAACCGCGCCCGGGGTCTACGCCGCCGGCGATGCGGGCATCGGCGCGTCGCTTGTCGTGCGCGCCATCTGGCACGGCCGCAAGGCCGCTGAGGCGATTGATGCGGGGCTGAAGGGGTGAATGGAAACAGATGGACCAAAGACGCCGGTTTACAGCAGGGGTATCGATCCCTTCCGGCAGGCCTCCCGCATGGGTTCGGGCCAGATGCTGCACTGGATCTCGCCGATGTGGGCTTTGCGCAGATACAACATACATAATCTCGATTGACCGATGCCGCCGCCAATGCTCTGCGGAAGTTCGTTAGCCAGAAGCCGTTTGTGGAAAAGCAGGCCTGTGCGGTCCATGCATCCGCGTATCTCAAGCTGCCGTTTGAGGGCCGCTGCGTCGACGCGGATGCCCATTGACGAAAGCTCAAGCGCGCAATCCAGTACCGGATAATAAACGATGATATCGCCATTAAGACCTTTATGGCCCGCATCGGTAGGCGTTGACCAATCGTCATAATCGGGCGCCCGGTCATCATGCAGGGTCCCGTCTTTGAGCGCGCCCCCGATGCCGATGACAAAGATGGCCCCGTATTCGCGGCAGGCCTTGTATTCGCGCTCCCGCGCAGACATGTGCGGATATCTCTCAAGCAGGTCTTCGCTGTGCAGAAAGGTGATTGAATCGGGCAGAAGCGGCCGAATGCCTTCGTAGTTGTGGCACAGATATTTTTCCGTTCTTCGCATAACGTCGTAAATGCCGGTCACGATCTTCCGCAGCGCGGTAAGATTGCGGTCCTGCGAAGGCAGCACGCGTTCCCAGTCCCACTGATCGACATACAGCGAGTGCAGGTTCCCCAGCTCTTCGTCCGGCCGTATCGCGTTCATATCGGTATAGATGCCTTCGCCGGGGCCATACCGGTAATCGGCAAGGGCCATGCGCTTCCATTTTGCCAATGACTGGACGATTTCCACCCGCGTGCCGCCCAGGTCTTTGGCTGAAAAATGCACCGGTTTTTCTACGCCGTTAAGATCGTCGTTAATCCCGGCGCCGCCCGGCACGAACAGCGGCGCCGTGGCACGGACCAGGTTCAGCTCAAACGCCAGGTTGGTCTGAAAAAATTCCTTGATCAGGCGGATCGCCTTTTCGGTCTGCTTGATGTCAAGCGCCGGGGAATAGTCTTTGGGGATGCACAGTTTTCTGGCCATGGTGTTTCCTTTTTGCGCAAAGGTGTACGATGACGGCCGGTGAGAATTCCGCGTTTCCCGGATAGCAACGGAATGGGACCGCGTCGCGGATGTCCTGCATTCCCGCCATGCAGCAGAGCAAAATACTTGGTTAAAAAACGGGATACAACAGAAGCGGCACACTATTGCCAAAGCCCATGCTTTGGATTGCCCTTGTGATTGGTGTTCCGGGCTTGCGGATTCCTGAGCGCTCCAGACGTCAATAACGTCAATTACATTAACTCCGTCCCCATTGGGCCCTGACAAAAAAGGCGGGACCCTTCCCGCCTTTTGCACTCTCCCTTGTCTTTCTCTCACATCACGCGCATTTTGAAAACCCGCAATTCTTGCAGACCGCGCAGCCGCCTTCGTGTTCCATGATGCCGCCGCATTCCGGGCATTCGGGGCACAGGCCCATATCGAGCTGCGTATAAGTGATCTGCTTTGCGACGCCGGCGGCCGGCGCGGCGACGATGCCGAAGTCCTGCATGGCTTTTTCAAGCACGCGGCCGATGGCGTCGGCGCAGGAGAGGATCATTTCGCCTTCGTTCCAGGTTGGCACCGGGCAGCGGATGCCGCGCAATTGCTCGACGATGGATTTGGGGTCAACACCGGAACGCAGCGCCAGGGAGATGAGCCGGCCCACGGCCTCGGAATTGGAGGCCGCGCACCCGCCGGATTTTCCCATCTGGGTGAAAACTTCGCACAAGCCGTGGTCGTCGCGGTTGACATTTACGTAAAGGTTGCCGCAGCCGGTTTTGGTTTTATAGGTGCGGCCCTGCGTGATGTCCGGCCGCGGCCGGGGCTGGATGGCGTTGCCCGGGCCAAGGGGCGCCATGGCGCCGGAAGATCCGCCCTTGTTGCCCGCGGTGATCACCTGGTTGGCGCGCGAGCCGTCGCGGTAGACCGTGACGCCCTTGCATCCGAGCTCGTAGGCGTATTTGAAGACCTCTTCCACGTCCGCGGTCGTGGCGTTGTTGCGGAAATTGACGGTTTTAGAAACCGCGTTGTCGGTATATTTCTGGAATGCCGCCTGGATGGTTATGTGCCACCTTGGCTCGATGTCGTAGGCGGTGACGAAAACATCGCGGATACGCTTGGGTATGCCGTAGATTTTATTGAGGCTGCCGGATTCTGCCACCATCTTCATGAATTCTTCGCTGTAAAAGCCCTCCTGCTTGGCCACGCGCTCAAACGCCGGATGGACCTCCATGAGGCGCTGGCCGTCGAGTACGTTCTTTTCGTACACAATCGCGAAGAGCGGTTCGACGCCGGAGGAGCAGTTGGCGATCATGGAGAGCGTTCCGGTGGGCGCGATGGTAGTGGTGGTGGCATTGCGCATCTTGATGCCGTCAGGCTTGTCGAAAATGGAACCTTTGAAGGTGGGGAATGGCCCGCGTTCCTGGGCCAGGTATGCGCTTACTTTTTTAGACTCTTCCTGGATGAATTTCATGATCTCTTCGGCAAGGTTGGCCGCCGCATGCGAGTTATAGGGAGTTCCGAAGTCCACGAGCATATCGGCAAAACCCATTACGCCCAGGCCGATCTTGCGATTGCCCTTTGTCATCTTTTCGATTTCGGGCAGGGGATAGCGGTTCATCTCGATGACGTTGTCAAGAAAGCGCAGGGCGGTGCGCACGGTGTTGGCCAGTTTGAAATAGTCGACTTTGCGCACGCCGTTCTCCTCGGTGATCATATTGGCCAGGTTGATGGAGCCGAGATTGCACGATTCGTACGGCAGCAGCGGCTGTTCGCCGCAGGGATTGGTGCTTTCGATGGCGCCCACGTGCGGCGTGGGATTGTGCTCGTTGATGCGGTCTAAAAAGATAATACCGGGTTCGCCGTTTTTCCAGGCGAGTTCCACGATGCGCTTGAAGACCTTGGTTGCTTTCATGCGACCGACGACTTCGCCGGTCCGGGGATTGCGCAGCGGATATTCGTCGTCGTGCTTGAGCGCCTCCATGAATTCGTTGGAAAGGGCCACGGAGATGTTGAAGTTGGAGAGCACGCCGTCTTTTTCCTTGATCTCGACGAAATCCATGATTTCCGGGTGGGTGCAGTGCAGGATGCCCATGTTGGCGCCGCGGCGCGTGCCGCCCTGCTTGACCGTTTCGGTGGCGATGTCGAACACGCGCATGAATGACAGCGGCCCCGAAGAGATCCCCTTGGTGCTGCGCACGCGGTCGTTTTTGGGGCGGATATGCGAAAACGAGAATCCGGTGCCGCCGCCGCTTTTATGGATGAGGGCGGTGTTCTTGACAGAAGTAAAAATATCCTCCATGGAGTCGCCCACGGGCAGAACGAAGCAGGCCGACAGCTGCTGAAGGTCGCGGCCGGCGTTCATGAGCGTGGGCGAGTTGGGCAGAAAATCGAGGTCCGTCATCATGGTGTAGAACTTTTCGGTCCAGAGTTCTTCGTTGGCATTGGGATCGAATTTCTTTTCCGCCTGCGCGATGTTTTCCGCAACGCGGAAAAACATGTCTTCGGCCTCTTCGACGACGTTGCCGTTGTCGTCTTTTTTAAGGTACCGTTTGTTAAGTACCGTGCGGGCATTGCCCGAAAGCTTCACCTTGCGCTGCGTGAGAATTTCCCGAAGCGTGGCCTCGTGGGGTTTCGTTTCAGGTTCCGTCCCCTTCACGACAACCGACGATACCGTCTTGGTCGTCTTGGCGGTGGCGGACACAATCGCTGCATTGTTTGACACCATGATCTGGGCTCCGTGCATTTTAAATTCGTGGAAATATTTCTGCGGCAGTGGCGTATGACTGCTGTGTTATTTCAATAGTACTATGTTGATTGATCCTAATATATGAATAAAAAAACAAACAAGTCAAGCAGAAAAATATTCGCGCATACAATATATGGTATAATCTTTGCTGGCCGATGGCAAGTGTTGTATTATTAAGGGCTGCAATGGACGGGTTAACCCTCTATTTTCCAGCTACTTAAGCGCTTTGGAACAAGGCGTCTGCGCCATGATCCGGACCAGGCGGAAGGGCCGGGTCGCCGGCCGCACCGTCATATGCGCCTGTCAATATTCTCCTGTAAATTACGTATTTGTCAGCAATTTCCGCAGGCGGATTGTATTTTATCCCGCGTTCGTGCGCGAGCCGGAAAGCCGGGCGCCAACGGCACAACAATGAAGGGACGGCCTCATTATGGCTTCAACATCGGAAAAAGAGAGGGCAAATCTGCTGCTTGAGCGCGTGGACAACCTGCGGAGGTTTCTTTGACATCGACGCCAAGCGCTCCCGGGCCGCAGAACTGGATGCCGTGTCCGGCCAGAATGATTTCTGGAACGACACGCGCGCGGCCCAGGGCGTGCTCAAGGAGATCAAAGAGCTTAAGCGCACCATCGAAGCCTGGGACAGGCTCAAACGCGACGCCGACGACGCGCACACTCTTTTTGAGCTTGCCGTGGAGGCCGGCGATGCCGCGTCCATGGCCGAATGCGCCGGGCAGATTGACACCGCGGAAAAAGAGGCGGCGCACCTGGAATTCGTGCGCAAGCTTTCGGGCGAAGACGACCGGTTGCCGGCCATTCTGAGCATCCACAGCGGCGCCGGCGGCACCGAATCGTGCGACTGGTGCGAGATGCTTTTCCGCATGTATTGCCGGTGGATGGAAAATTCGGGATACCGCTATACGGTCCTCGACAGCATACCGGGGGAAAGCGCGGGGCTTAAAAGCGTGGAAATCGATGTGCAGGGCGATTACGCCTACGGCCATCTCAAGGCCGAAACCGGCGTGCACCGGCTGGTGCGCATCTCGCCCTTCGACGCCAATGCGCGGCGTCATACCTCATTCGCATCGGTCTATGCCTATCCGCTTATTGAAGAGACCGACGACTTCGAGATTGACGAAAAAGATATCCGCATCGACACCTACCGCGCCAGCGGCGCCGGCGGCCAGCATATCAACAAGACCGATTCGGCCGTGCGCATGACGCACATTCCCACCAATATCGTGGTCCAATGCCAGAACGAGCGTTCTCAGATGAAGAACCGTTCCATGGCCATGCGCATGCTCAAGGCCAGGGTGCGTCAGCATCTCAAGGAGCAGGAAGACAAAGAGCGCGACAGCAAAATGGTTGAAAAAAAGAAGATTGAATGGGGAAGTCAGATCCGGTCGTATGTGCTGCACCCGTATAACATGGTAAAGGACCACCGCACCGACGTGGAAACATCAAACGCCCGCGGCGTGCTTGATGGGGATATTGATCCATTTATCGAAGCGTATTTGCTGAATTTCAGCTAAGCCGGCAAGCCGGCTGCGCCGGAAATTCGAAACAAATGCAGTGATACGCGCGCAGACCTGCCTATTCCTCATTCCGCTTGACCTTCGTCCGCACCAGACAGGTGACCAGCGTCGCGGGTTCCTTTACTGTCAAGGAGAGGGCCTCCACCGGTGATTTCCAGATTTCATCAAGCGTTGCCTGGAACCGGCTCTGGCAGGTCACCAGGTATTCCCCCGGCCGGGCGATGAACGAGATCTGGTTTTCGGGATACAACAGATAATCGGTCCGTTTGAGCGTTGATTTTTCAATAATCGATCCCTGATAGATATAGGTGGTGCCCGACGAGATCGTGACGATGGATGCGCCGGCCGCCCGCAGCTGGCCGATAAGCACCGTGTCCGGCGCCTGGTTCAGCGCAAACTGGTTTTCCAGCGCAATGACGAACGAGTCGGGCGTGGGCGTTTTAATGTGCGGCGCGGTCAGGTAATTCTTGGCGGGAGCGTTTGGTTGACAGCGTACGATCCCTTCGAACGCTTCGTGGGCCTGGGCGGTCACCGAATCCACGGGCGCCAGCGCCGCTTCGATATAGCCGCCGATTTTTTTTCCCCACGCCGCCACCTCAATCACTTCGGCCGTATTTCTATTGGGGAGCGCAACGGCGGTGGTTGCCTTCTGGAATGCGGCGATGTACAGTGGAAGCGCTGTTTTGCAGTCACCCGCATTTTCGGCCTTGTGTGCCGTATCAAGCAATGAATTTTTCTGGCAGCCGGTGAAGGCGCAGAGCGCCAGAAGGCCGATGATCGGGATGCGCTGGATGGTTGTTCCCATGCTGGACCTCCTTCGGATGAACCCATGCACGATAATATATATTGTAATGCCGCGCACCTCAATTCCGGGAACATTGACTCCATGCATGTCGTCCGCTATTTTCTCCTGCTCTGTCTATCCGCTTGCGTCCTGACGCAGTGCGCCGGGCCCTCGGTCCGTCTCTATATGCCGGACAACAGCCGGGCCCTTCTGATGGATCCCGCGAAAAGCATTGCGGTTGTGCCTATCATTGTCGTCCGCCAGAAACTCTTCGATAATACAAAAGCGCTGCCGGACACCCAGTTCTCCGATTCGTTTTTTGTTGAGGCAGTCAACGGGCTTATGCCCTATGTGATATCGCAGCACTTCCGCGCGTGCCCGGCCGCAAAGCCCGATTCCGCGGGCCCCGCGGTGGTGGGCCGATACTCGGAACTGACAGGAGAGAAAAGCAATCGCGACACCGTCGCAGCGCAGATCCTCCGCGTCGCCGCACGCTGCGGCGCGGACCTGGTGGCTGTTCCGTTTGCCTGCAGCATCGAACATCATGTCAACCAGCCCAAGGGATGGCGCAACGGCCAGGGCTACTACGAAAAGCCGATCTCCTATGCAGCAGAGACGGCCTTCCATCTCCAGATCTGGACCGGAGATGGACGGCTGATCTTCGAGCGCATCGGCGTTGCCACCACGGGCCGGCCGGTGCTCTATTCGATTTTCAAAAAGGAAAAGCAGGGAACCGAGGCCATCGCTGATTTCGCGCGGCATTTTTATGCCCCGCCGCTGGTAAAGTCACTCTACGCGGCAATTAAAAACGCCATGGCGTGGTGACCGCGGGGTCCGGGGAGCAGGTATAAAAAAGGCCGGGTCATGCGACCCGGCCTTTTTTGCGTGCGGAGGCAGCGCGCTATTTCGCCTTTTTCTTTGCCGCCGGTTTTGCCGGCGTTGCCCGCTGGGGCTTGATGTACTTGATCTCCGTCGGCAGTCCCATGGTATCAAGGAGCGCGATAAACGGATCGGGGTCCAGATCTTCCACATTGACCATGGTTCGGGGGTTCCAGGCGCCATTGGCCACCAGGATGGCCGCGGCCACGGGCGGGACGCCCGCCGTATAGCTGATGGCCTGGGACTCGACCTCGTTATAATTTTCCTTGTGGTCACAGATATTGTAGATGAAGATCTCCTTGCTCCGGCCCGATTTCTTCCCTTTGATAAAGCAGCCGATGCAGGTCTTTCCGGTATAATTGGGAGCGAGCGTTTTGGGGTCGGGCAGACAGGCCTTTACCACTTTAAGCGGTATCACTTCCAGCCCTTCCGCCGTTTTCACCGGTTTTTCCGAAAGCAATCCGATGTTCTTGAGCACCGAAAAGCAGTTGAGGTAATGGTCGCTGAACCCCATCCAGAAGCGAATGCTGTTGGCGTCGATATTTTTGGAGAGCGAATGCAGCTCATCGTGACCGTTCAGGTAAACAGTCTGCTTGCCCACGACCGGAAAATCGTAGACCATTTTCTCCGTATGGATCGGTTTGCAGACCCACTGGCGGTCGATCCAGGTCCATACCTTGATGAATTCCCGGAAGTTGATTTCCGGGTCGAAGTTGGTGGCAAAGTAGCGGCCGTGGCTGCCGGCATTGACATCCAGGATATCGATGGTGTCGATGGCGTCGAAATGGTGCTTGACCGCCAGGGCGCAATAGGCGTTGACCACGCCCGGATCGAACCCCACGCCCAGGATCGCATTGATGCCTTTCTGGGTGCAGCGGTCTTTCCGTTTCCATTCGTAATTCGCGTACCACGGCGGGTTTTCGCACACTTTGTCCGGCTCTTCGTGGATGGCCGTGTCCATATAGGTGGCGCCGGTTTCCAGACAGGCCTCGAGCACCGACATGTTGACAAATGATGGTCCAAGGTTGATGACGATGGATGCATTGGTCTCGGCGATGAGCCGGGCCGTGGCGGGAATGTCGAGAGCGTTGATCTGTCGCACGTAAAGTTTTTTAGAGCGGTCTTTGTCCTTGATGCTGTTCTTGCGGCGGATGCTTTCGATGATTTTGTTGCATTTGTCCAGGTTCCGGGAGGCGATGCAGATGTCTCCGAGAACGTCGTTGTGCTGGGCGCACTTGTGCGCCGCCACATGCGCCACGCCGCCGGCGCCGATGATCAACACGTTCTTTTTCATGATGAACGGCCCTCCCTAGGAAAGGTTATTCTTGAAATCCGCATAAGTAAATGTCCTGACCGTTTCGATGCGCCCGCCCGGGCGCCGCACGGCGATCGCCGGCATGGCAAGCCCGTTGAACCAGTTTTTCTTGACCATCGAATACCCCGCGGCATCGGCGATGCGAAGCGTGCTGCCGACCGCAAGCCGCGATGCGAATCGGTACGTGCCGAACACGTCGCCCGCCAGACATGAACGGCCGGCGATCATATACCGGTGCGCGCCCTTGTCCGCGTCGTCGATTTTTGCCGGCGTGCGGTAGATCAGCAGGTCCGGCATGTGCGCTTCAACGGATGCATCGACGATCGCGACGTCGATTTCGTTGTACACGATATCAACCACGGTCGTCACCAGTTCCGCCGACCGGGTGATGGCGGCCTCTCCCGGTTCAAGGTATATTCGCACGCCGAACCGGTCGCCGAATTCCTTCAGTTTCCGGCAGAAGGCCTTGAGCGGATAACCGTCCTTGGTAAAATAAAGCCCGCCGCCAAGACTGATCCATTCCAGCCTTTCAAGCAACCTGCCGTATCTGTCGCCGATGCGGTCCAGATGCGAAGAGAACGCGGCGAAATCGCCGTTTTCGCAATTGAAGTGGAACATCACGCCGCTGATGAACGGCGCTGCGTCCCGCATCTCCTGCAGCGAAGTGACCCCCAGCCGCGAATAGCGCCGCGCGGGATCGGCCAGGTCAAAATGCGAATAACTGAAACCGGGATTGATGCGCAGGCCGATTTTTTTCCCACGGGCGTCCCGGTGGAAGCGCATGAGCTGTGAAACCGAATTGAAGATGATTGTATCCGCGAATTTCTTGACCTTCCGGATATCATTGCGTGAAAAACCAACGCAATACGCGTGCGTCTCTTTGCCGAATTCTTCATGCCCCAGCCGCGCCTCGAACAGGGAACTGCTCGTAGTGCCGTCCATATACCGGCGCATCAGATCGAAAACGGCCCATGAGGCGAAACATTTGAGCGCCAGCACCAAACGCGCGCCGGATTCATCGCGCACGCGCTCGATGATGCGGAGATTGCGCAGCAGCTTTCTCTCGTCAATCAGGTAGTACGGGGTGGCGGGCGGCTTCATGCGGCGGTCCTGCTCCGATATACGCGCCAGGTGGTTTCGATGAGCGACGCGGCGTCGCTCGCGCGCGCCTGCCAACCCAGTTCCCGGTGCGCCAGTGCCGATGAGGCGACCAGCTTTGCCGCATCGCCGGGCCGTCGGCCGACAATTCGCGCCGGAATGGGCATGCCCGTGATCTCCCGCGCCTTTTTGAGCATGGCCGCCACCGAAATACCGGTCTCGCTGCCGAGATTCACCACGAGGCTAGCGCCGGTCTCCCGGATACGGTCGAAAGCCTTGACATGCGCAATCGCCAGGTCGCTCACGTGGATGTAGTCGCGGACGCAGGTGCCGTCCTCGGTGGGATAGTCGTTGCCGAAGATCTGGAGTTCAGGCCGCGAACCCGCGGCAACCTCCATGAGCACCGGCAGCAGGTTGGCGGGATTGCGCTCGAGCCCTTTAATGCGGCCCCGGGCATCATAGCCCGCTGCGTTAAAATAGCGCAGCGCCGCATACCGTATTCCTTTGAGCTTGTCGTACCACGAAAGCATGCGCTCGATTTCCAGTTTGGTAAAGCCATAATAATTTTCCGGCTCCAGCGGGTGCTTCTCGTCGAGAGGAACATACCGGGGCTCGCCGTAGACCGCGGCGCTGGACGAGAAGACGATGCGCTTGACGCCGGTTTCGCACGCCGCGTTGAGCAGGTTGACGGTACCGGAAATATTATTGAGGGAATATTTTTCCGGTCTGGTCATGGACTCGCCCGCGGCCTTGAACGCGGCCAGATGCACCATGCCGTCGAAACCGGCCTTCATCGCTTTGACCAGGCCGGGATAGTCAAGAATATCGCCTCGCACGAACGTTGCATCCGCAAAGAGGTTTTCGCGGCAGCCGGAACTGAGGTTGTCGAATACGGTCACGCTGTGGCCCGCGTCCAGAAATTCCCGCGCCACATGGCTCCCGATATAGCCCGCCCCGCCGACGATCAACAGCTTCATTGCTCCTCCAGTGGCTGATCCAGCGCTACTGTTTTTTCTTTTCCATGGCCGCCTTAAGGGCCGCGGCGAACGCCGACTCCGGCGCCGCTGCTTTCTGCTGCGCCTTTTGCTCGCTCTGGAATTCCGCGAAAGCCTGATCATCGGCCGCCGCCTGTTCCATGCCGAACGAGAGCGAGATGCGCCGCTGCTCAGCGTCGACCATTTCAACCTTCACCGCAATGGACTGGCCGGTCTTGATTTCGTTCTTCTTGTCGGCCGCGATATTGGGCATGGCCAGAAGGCCGGTCACGCCAGCGGAAAGGTCCACGAAAAAGCCGTAGGATTGACGGCTGGCAACCGTGCCGGTCTGTATCGACCCGATCTGCAGGAGCGATCCGATGTTGAGCCACGGGTCGCCGCCGGGGTCTTTCAGGCTCAGCGAAATGGTCTTTTTATCGGGGTTGACGGCAAGCACGATCACGTTCACGGCCTGGCCCACGGCAACCACGTCCCGCGGGTGCTTGACGCGCGTGCCCCAGGCCATTTCCGAAACATGCACCAGACCCTCCACGCCGGTGGCGATGCGCACGAACGCGCCGAAGTCGGCAAGCCGCGTGACCATACCCGAGAGCTGCGTGCCCACGGGGAATTTTGTGTCTATGTCCGTCCATGGGTCCTGGTCCACCTGGCGAATGGAGAGCGATATCTTGCTATCGCGCAGCGGGTCGCGCTTTTCAACGCCGAGGACCTTTACCGATACGCGCTGGCCAACGGCAAATAATTCATCGAGCTTATCGACCCGGTCCCAGGCCGTTTCGGAGATGTGCACCAGCCCGTCAAGCGATCCGATGCGCACGAAAAGCCCGAAGGGCGCGATGCGGGCGATGTCGCCCGTATGCACGGTCCCCGCGGCGATACCTGCCGAGAGCGCATCGAGCTCCTTTTCCAGGTCGTCCTCCAGAAGCGGCACGCGCGACAGCAGGATATTGCGGCCGCCCTCGGTGATGTTCGTGATGGCGAAATCCATGGTGCGGTTCAGGTAGGCGTTGACATCCTCTACATAGCGGATCTCGATTTGCGACATCGGGCAGAAGCCGCGATGGCCCAATACCTTGACCTGCAGGCCCCCCTTGTTGACGCCGGTTACCTTGCCCTGCACGGGGATTTTTTCGCGCATGGCCGTATAGAGCTCGGAGGTCGGCGCCTGCGCATTGCCGCTCATGGCCGTGCTCACCATGATCTCGCCGCCGGAATCGGAGACGACATATCCTTCGACGGTTGCGCCGACGGCGACCTTGAGTTCGCCTTTGGGGTTCTTCAGCTCTTCGATTTTAACGGCCGCCTCGTTTTTCGCGCCGATGTCGATGAATACGTAATCGGCGCCGATGCGCACCACGGCGCCTTTGACGCGGGAGCCTTTTCGCACCGACACGATGGCCGTGCGGTCGTGTTGCCGGATCATGTCAAGCAGGTTTTGTTCCGACTTCTTCTCCTGGGCGTTGTCGTCGAAAAACGGGTCGTAGTTCTTTTCGTGCATTATGGGAATTCCCCGGGTTTGCGGTGTCCGATTACGCGAGCGTCTGCCGGATATTCTGCGGCAGCAGAAACGCGCCGGTCAGCACCTCGGCGTTGACATAGCGGCATGTCGCGAGCACGCCGTCGTCGGGCCTGGTTTCCCGATCGAGCGCGCCGGCCTGTTGTGCGCATAAAAGAAAGCTGCAGATGCCGGCGGGAAACGAGGGAATGGCGCAGATATAGGGCCGCCATGCCTTGAAATACGGGCCGGCGCCCAGAATGGTCTTGCGCAGAAAATCGGCCTTGATGAGCGGCGAATCGGTCTGGAAAACGACCACGCCGTTGTCGGCGCAATGGTCGCCCACCAGCGCGAAGAAGCCCGCGGTCTCCAGCGATTGCACGGGCCCGCCCGGATCGTAGGAGTCAATGATGATCACATCGAAACGGTCTGTTGATTTTTCGAGAAAAGTATATCCGTCATCGATGACCATGCGCACGCGCTTGTCGGAAAACGATCGCGCCAGGTCCGGAAAATACTGCTCAACCGTTTTCCTGACCATCGCGTCGATTTCCACGACCGTGACTTCCCGGACGCTTTTGTATTTCAGCACCTGTCGCAGGCATCCGCCGTCGCCGCCGCCGATGATGCACACCGATTTCGGCGCGCCGTGCTTCATAAGGGCCGGGTGCGAGATCATCTCGTGATAGATGAATTCGTCCGCTTCCGTAAACATCAGGCTGCCGGCCAGCACCATGATGCGGCCAAAGGCGTAGGTATCGTACACCTCCACCTTCTGAAATGAGCTCGAGCCGCAGAACACGGCGTGCTTGGCCTTGATCGTCATGCCGGCAAGGTCGTCGACCAGGTTGTGGATCCACAGCGTTGCGTTGCTGCCGGATTGCATGGTTGTCGCGTCACTCATACAAGAACTCCGCGTAAGGTTCAGTCGATGACGACCACTTTCGCCGGCGGTATGCCATTGAAGCGGGTGGCCGATGCATTGGTATAGGCCCCCATGGAGCCGACCAGCACGATGTCGCCAATCTCGAGCCGGGGAAGCGGTATGTTTTCGTACAGCACGTCGATCGAGTCGCAGGTGGGGCCGGCAACGGTTGACAGGTGCGTAGCGCCCGAGCGTGACACGAACATGGGATATCCGGCATGGTCGAAGATCTTTCCCGAAAACGAGCCGTATACCCCGTCGTCAAGATAGTACCACCAGACGTCGTTGCGCAGGCTCTTGCCCACTACGCGCGCCGCGAGCGTAAGCGCCGTGCCCGATATAAAGCGGCCGGGTTCGGCGATGATCTGGTACGAAGCAAAATAGCGTTCCAGGTATTCGTTGATGGGCTGGCAGAACTGGGCGATCGGCGGCACGCTGGTGACGTAATTGATGGGAAAACCGCCGCCGATATCAATGGTCTGTATGGCAATGTCGGCCAGCGCCGCCTTGCGGCAGATGTCCCGGCAGTACTCCAGCGCCTCCAGGTATTTGAGCGCGTTTTCGTTCTGCGATCCCACATGGAAGCTCAGGCCCCGCACGGTAAGCCCCCGGGCCGCGGCTTTTTTGATGAGCGCGAAGGTCTGCGTGGGCTTGCAGCCGAATTTATGCGACAGGTTGACGATGGCCGCCGGGTTTTCGATGCTCATGCGGACAAGGACCCGGGCCTTGTCGCGATATGCTACGAGTTTGTCAAGTTCCCATTCGTTGTCGCACACGAACGTGTCCACGCCGTAGTCGAGGGCGGCCCGGATCTCCGGGTCGGTCTTGATGGGGTGCGTATGGATGCACCGGGAGGCGGGCACGCCGCAGGACCGCATGATCTCAACCTCGCCTGCGGTGGCCAGGTCGAAACCGGCGCCCAGGGGCGACAGCATGTTGACGATGTCGGGCAGGGGATTGGACTTGACGGCGTAATACAGGTCCACGCAGGAAAGCGCGGTCTTGAGGTTATGGTAATTTTCGCGTAGCCTGCCTGCCGAAAGGAAAAGCACCGGCGTCCCGTGGACGGCCGTCAGTTTTTCGGCGCGCGCAAAATCGAGCATACGTGGTCCGGCCTTTCGGATGGCCCGCGCGTCCCCATGGCCGCCGCGCCATCCGGATGCTGGTGGTTAGGTCTGTTTTGCTTGGATGAAGTTGTCGGGAAAATCGGGGCGCGCGTCGGTAATGACGCGCGTTTTTTTTCGCAACACTTCGTCCAGGCAGGGATACGTCGCCTGCATTGCCACATGCGTTTTTCCGGTATACAGCTGCAACCCGCGAATGCCGTATCGCCGCAGGCGGCCATCAATGGCGGCAGGGGACCGGCCGCGAAGATCGGTGCGGTCGGATGCCACGGATATGGACCAGAGCGTGCCGTACATCTGGATGTACAAGTACAGCACGCGGACATGGCGGAACACGGCGCGCAGCGTGGTCTGGATGCAATTGAACGCCACGGGCCGGGCCACCGGCGATTCGGTATGCATGACGAACATGCCGCCCGGTCTTCGCAGCGATTGTTTGACGGCCGCGAAAAACTCCCGCGTATACAGCATTTTCGAAGGACCGAACGGGTCGGTCATGTCCATGATGACCACGTCAAACGCGTTGCGGCACTGTTCCACGAACGCCCGGCCATTTACAATATTCAACTTGACCCTGGGGTCGGCAAAGGCCCGGCCGTGCACCTGGCGAAGGTGTTTGCGCGAAAAGGCGATCACCTCGGCGTCGAGTTCGGCGCACACGATGTTTCGCACGCAGGGGTATTTGATCACTTCCCGGATGACGCCGCCATCGCCGCCGCCAATCACCAGCACGTCACGCGGCCGGGGATGGCAGCAGAGCGCGGGATGCACCATGGGTTCGTGGTATTGGTAGTCGTTTTTTTCCACCACCTGCGTGATGCCATCCAGCAGCAGCGTTTTGCCGAATTCGTCCGCGTCGACCAGTTCGATGCGCTGGTACGGCGTTGTCGCGCGAACAAGCGTCCGGTTGACGGTGTAAAAAAAACCGCTCTGCGGATTGAGCCACTCGTTCACCATGCGTTTTCTGGTCTGGGTTCGTGTCATGGTCGTGCGGCTAGTCCATGGCGTAGATATTATCGCACTCGAAGATCTCCTGCATTTCGCGCTTGAGCATGCGCGAGATCTTTTCCTTCATGCTGGGCGACAATTCGGCGCTTTCCGGGCCGAACAGGTAATTTTCGAGCTTGAATTTCTTGACCATCATCTTGGAATGGAACAGATTGTCCGAAACGATATTGATGTCGTAGGCCGAATACCGGGACAGGAGTTCGTCGGACACATAGTCCTGAATGGAAGTGATGTCGTGGTCGATATAGACCTTGCGGCCCTTGACGTCGCGGGTAAAGCCGCGCACTTTGTAATCGATAAGTACGATGTCGGACTCGAAATTTTCGATGAGGAAATCGAGCGCCCGCAGCGGCGAAATCATGCCGCAGGTGGACGCGTCGATGTCGACCCGGAACGTGGAAATGCCGGTGCCGGGGTTGTTTTCCGGGTAGGTATGGATGGAAATGTGGCTTTTGTCAAGATGCGCGGTCACGTCGCCGCCGGGGCCGGCGATGGCATGGCCCTCGTTGATCAGCACCGTCACGCTGGCGCCGCGGGGCACGTAATCCTGCGTGGACATATTGATGATCTTGGCCTGGATGATGTTCGTCACCTCTTCCACGATGCTCTGGAGCTTTTTCGAGTTGTACACTTCGTCGATGTATTCAAGGTAGTCGATCTGCGACGCCTTGGAGCGAGCGTAGCAGATGTCGTAAATATTGAAGCTGAGGCTTTTCGTCAGGTTGTTGAAGCCCGACAGCCGGATTTTTTTTCCGCCGATGCGGTTGAGGAACGTCACTTCCTGGGACATTGGTTCGGCCTTGTTAAAGCTGGCGCCGTGAACGGCCATGCATCATAGTTCGTTGATATAGAGCGGCTTTGAGCCCTGATACTTTTTTGAAATATAGTTCATGAGAATGACTTCGGTCTTCACATTCCGCTGGATATTGATGATCATGCGGTCGGCCAGCATGCGGCTGATGTGCAATCCGCGGCCCGAATCGTCCAGAATGCCCGTGCCGGCGATCTGCCGGTCGATTTTTTCCAGCACTATTTCCTTTGTCAATTTCCCCTGCCGGTCGATGACCGCGACGCCGTATTTTTCGCCGTCAAAGCCCCATTCGACGATCACGCTCTCCTCGGGAAGCAGGCGCACATTGGTGAGTTCGGGATATTTTTCCGTGCCGTCGGGATTGCGCGGGGCGTGGTAGATCGCATTGGTGATGATTTCATCCAGGATGAGTTTCATATCGCCCGCGGACCCAAACCGCTCAAGGAGCGTTGTCACCAGCCGTTCCCGCACGTCGCGGGCCTCATCGGAAGAATGTATTTCGCATTGTTCCACGCGGGCCGCGCCGGGCAGCAGGTAGCGCTGCAGCCCGAAGATGTCGCCCTGCGAAAGCCGCGATATCATGACCTCGAGTTCGGCAAAGTTAAGCGGCACGGTCTTGGGGATGATGTCCGTGATGCCGTATTTGCGCGCCACGCCGATATAGTCGTCGACATTATACGAGGTGATGAGCGCGGTCTTGATCTGCGGCAGCAGCTCGCGGATCCGCACCACCAGTTCCGGCCCGCTCATGTCGGGGAGCTTGATGTCGCAGACGACCAGATCAAACCGTTCCGCGGCGCACCGGCGGATAGCCTCGGCGCCCGAAAGCGCGGTGGCCATCGCATACGTTTTGCCGAAGAAGTCCTGAATGAGCCGGCAGAAATTGCGGTCATCGTCGATAAAGAGAATGCGCGCCATAGGGTCAGATGGTCCCTGCCGTTGCAGTCGGTTTGGGTGAATTTTTCAGCCGCGCGCGCACCAGCGCATACGCGCCGAACACGAGGCAGCCCACGGCCGCGCCAAAAACTGCGCCGGCAACAACGTCAATGGGCCAGTGCACGCCCACATAGATGCGCGAGAACGCAACCAGCGCCGCGATGCAGAATGCCGCTATCCAGACAGAAAGCCTGCGATACAGCAGCGAAAACAGCGCGGCCTGGGCAAAGCTGTTCATGGCGTGGGCCGACGGGAACGACGGCGACCGTTTATGTCCTAAAAGAAAGCGGCCGCCGGCAATGGGCGCACGCGCATCGCATGGCCGCATCCGGTGGACGGCAGGCCTGATGATCCGGCAGCAGAGCGGATCGGATATGCCCACGGTGATCAGCGACAGTCCGATGATCAGGACAGCGCGTCTTTTTTCCAGCATGATCAGCGCCACAGCGCCAATAATGCCCGGCACGATCCAGAACGCCGCGTCGGTGATATGGACGAAGAGGAAATCCAGCGCGGGATGCGAGAGCCGCGCATTGAAAAACAGAAACAATGCATGGTCCGCATCGATGACGCTTTGAAATAATCCCGAAAGCACGTTCACTCCTGCTCAACCCGCTGCAGTTGGACTGAAAGCGATCCGAATCCAAGTTTGCTTTTAATGAATACGGGCGTATGATACGGGTCGGTGTTCAGCCAGATCCGCAGCTTGTCTTTCTTGGTAAATACACGGCCTTCGCCTTCGAGTTCCGGTTCGATAAGCAGACAGGAGAACTGCCCCAGATCGATTTTAATCACGTCGCTCCGTATGCATCTGAACTTGACGCGGTAACTCTTATGCTGCACGAAGCAATCGATGGAAAAGGTATCACCCGGCGCAAATCGCAGCGTTCGAAGTCGGAATAGCACGGATAAGATGCTCTGGGCATAGGGCGGAGATTCCACGCTTTCATAGGTTTTTTTCTGCGTATAGCATCGGCCCGCGGCAGGATCGAACAGAATCCAGCGGTCAGCTTTGTATCGTCCTTCGCGGATATGCTCTTCAAAAAAGTGGGGATAGAACCCGGCGCTGTCGATGATGCAGCGCAGATGGTCGCGCATGCGGAAAAAGGCGCTGATGAAATTATTGGACACGCCCTGGGCCGCCATTTCGAGACGGCCTTTGCATGATGAATCGCTATTGAGCGTCACCACGCCGTAGCCGGCGCGGATGGGTCCCCATGAGCAGGCATATACCAGCGTTTCCCGTTGCGGAAGCGGCAAACGATCAAGCCTGCGCATCCGTGGCGCAAAGATTGCGCTGTTCGCCCTGCGGATGGAATCGATGAACGCCGGCGCGTATTGGGTCGCCCGTGCTTCGGCTATGGCCGCGGCAAGGGAGAACCCGTCGCCATCATCTCCGGAATGCGCGGCAAAGCACGGGCATCCCGGCAGAATGCTGCATATCAGAACGCAGACGGCGGATGTAAAAGCTCTTGTATTCATCGGATTTTAGGCGCGATAAAAATACATCACAGAATCCCGGGCTTCCCAATCGATAAACTATAGATAGGATATATTTTATTCCTATGATGAGCGAAATACAAGGCCTTGTCCGGCTTCGCGCCCTGGCCGACCGGTTTCCGCAGGACCCGGGCGTCTATATCATGAAAGACGCCTCCGGTGCTCCCATATATATAGGAAAGGCCGTGGACCTGCGCGGTCGCGTACGCTCGTATTTTGCCGACGACCATGACGACCGGCCGCAGATACCCTTCATGCTCAAGCGGTTGCATGATATGGAATGGATCGTCACCACCTCCGAGACCGAGGCGCTGATCCTGGAATCCAATCTCATCCGCCGCCATCAGCCGCGCTTCAACATCGACCTCAAGGACGACAAGCATTTCCCGTATATCAAGATCACGCTTGATGAGCCGTTTCCCCGCATGATTGTCACCCGGCGCGTGGCGAACGACGGCGCCCGCTACTTTGGTCCGTTTACCGACGTGGGCGCCATGCGGCGCACCATGCATTTTGCCCGGAAGATTTTCCGCATTCGCGACTGCGCGCAGCGGCTTCCGCTTGCGCGGCCGGCGCGGCCGTGCATTAATTTCTCCATGGGCCGGTGCAGCGGCGCCTGCGCCGGCAAAATCAGCCGGGAGGACTATCGCCGCAATGTGGAGATGCTGGTGCGCTTCTTATCTGGAAAGCGCACGGACCTTTTGGCCGAACTCAAAGCCGGCATGCGCGACGCATCCGCGCGTATGGAATACGAGCGGGCCGCGCAATATCGCGACCAGGTCCGGTTGATCGAAGAGGCGTCGCGCATGCAGCGCGTGGACCTGCTTTTGCCGCATGCCGATTGCGACGTGTTCGGCTTTTTCGACGGCGACCGGCATATCTGCATGTCGGTGCTTGCGTTTCGCGAAGGCCTGCTTCTGGGCGCGCGCACCTTCGTCTTCGCGCGCGAATCATGGGAGATGGAGCAGGCCGAACACGACCATCTTGTCCTGCAATACTATGAAACCGCGCGGCACGATCCGCCTGCCGAAATCGTGATTCCCGCGGAGCGGGGATTTAATGCGGACTCGCTACGGCAGTGGTTTGCCGGGCGGTTTCAGCAAAATGTGCATATTGCTGAATCGCACAAAGGGACCAAACACCAGTTGATTGAAATCGCTGAAAAAAACGCGCGGCACCATCTGGCGCAGAAGGTCCCGGCCGATCCCCGGCAGGACATCGCGGACCTGCAGGAGGCGTTGAGCCTGCCGGTTTTGCCGCTGGTAATCGAGGCATTCGATATCTCCAACATGGGCCCCGCATTCGCCGTGGCCGGCATGGTGCGATGGGTCGACGGCGCGCCGGACAAATCAGGCTACCGGCGCTTTAAAATCAAGACCGTTCAGGGCCAGGACGATTTCGCCATGATGATGGAGGTCGTGCGGCGCCGCCTTCGCCGATTGTCGGAAGAGAAAGGCCGGCTTCCGGACCTGCTTCTCATCGACGGCGGCAAAGGCCAGCTGTCGGCCGCGCAAAAGGCCTTGTCCGACTTGGAGCATGCGCCGCACGTGGTGTCCCTCGCCAAGCGCGAGGAAGAGATTTTTTCGCCGTCGCTTTCCGGACCGGTGCGTCTGCCGCCCGCGCACCCGGCGCGCCGTCTGGTGCAGCGCATCCGGGACGAGGCGCATCGTTATGCCGTCACCTTTCATCGCACGGTCCGTGACCGGCAATTCAAGCGCTCAGCCCTGGAACAGATCACGGGCATCGGGCCTAAAAAGGCGACGCTTCTGATCCGGACCTTCGGTTCATTCAAACGGGTGCGCGAGGCCGCGCCGGAGGAGATTGCGAAAGTAAATGGATTTACGATTGCTAAAGCACGGGCGCTGCTGGAAAGGCTGGAAAACGCGGGAAGTCAGAAAACGGAAGTCGGGGGTCGGTAGTCGGCTGAATGCATGTAATCGGTAAACGGTAAACGGTGGAATGCAGGTAATCTGGCGGGCGCAACTCAGCGGGGAGAAATAAAGATGTTTTCCGCAACAAACCTTCTGGTGGGCGCAATCACGGGGCTTTTCGGGGTGGCCTACTTTGTCTATGGCAGGAAACAGGGCAAGATGATATTTTTGGCGACGGGAATTGCCCTTATGGTATACCCGTATCTGTTCGGCAATCTGGCGGCGCTGATCATCATAGGCGCGATACTGCTGCCGCTTCCATTTGTATTCAAGGATTGACATATGGATTCCCCGCCCCTGCCTTCGCCGTAGCGGCTTCGCGCAGGCAGGCATCCCTCCCCGCATCTGAATTCATAGCAGGAAGGGCACGGGAGGGGATACCGCGCGGACCATGACCGCAACGGCCTTGATAATTTCTGCTGCAATGTGTATACTATATACACATACGGAGGTGCAATATTCGTACCAATGTCGTCATTGATGATAGCCTGATGCGGCGCGCATTGAAAATGGGAAAGCATAGAACCAAAAGAGCTGCCATAGAGCACGGGCTCAGGCTTCTCGTTCAGATCAACTCTCAGCGGAAGCTGCGGGCGCTCAAGGGAAAAATCCATTGGGAGGGCGATCTCGAATCAATGCGAAGGGATTAAGATGGTCATCGTCGATACATCGGCCTGGATTGAATATTTCAGGAATGGGCTCCCGGATGTTGTCAGAAAAGTGGATGATTGTCTTGAGCATGACCTGGCAGGCATCGGCGATCTTATTTACTGTGAAGTAATCCAAGGCATACGGACAAAATCCGAGCGCGTTCAGGTGTCCTCGCTTTTCCTTTCGCTTCCGCACTATGACATGATGGGGTTCCGCATGGGAGAAAAAGCCGCTGATAATTACAGCCTTCTTCGCGCAAAGGGAATTACTATTCGCAAAACCATCGATGTTATTATCGGGACTTTTTGCGCGGAAAACAGTCTTGACCTCATACACAATGACCGGGACTTTGATTATATGGCCCCCTACCTGCGCTTGAAGATATACAAGCCCTGAAGGAGCCTGAAAAATGCGTGATTTCCCCAGAACCATGGTCGGCGGGATCTCATTATCCCGGTTGATTATCGGCACTAACTGGTTCCTTGGCTTTTCGCACACCAGCCTTGCCAAGGATTCCTTCATCAAAACGTACCAGACCCGTGCGAACATCGCGGACATCATCACCGTCTTTCTCCAGTACGGCGTTGATGTGGTCATGGGCATGCCGGTTCCAATACTTCGCGACGCAATTCATGACGCCCAGGACCGTACAGGCCGGAAGGTCACGCTGGTACTTACGCCGCATTTCAATATCGTGCCGGGCGGTCCGCCCGAAAATGAGCCTGCCCGCGTATTCGATACGTGCAAGGACCTCGGCGCAACCTTCTGCATGCCGCATCAATGCATCACCGATGCGCTGATTGACCGCATGCACAACATAATCCGCGATATTGATATGTACACCCGCATGATACGGGAAAGGGGAATGATTCCCGGCCTGTCCTCACATATGCCCGAATCCATCACCATCGCGGACGCCACCAATGCCGATGTGGAAACCTACATCCAGCTTTATAATGCGGACGGTTTTCTCATGCAGATCGAAGCGGATTGGGTCATGCGGATCATCAAGAACGCGAAGAAGCCGGTCATGACCATCAAGCCGCTGGCGGCAGGCCGGCTTCTGCCGCCGGTAGGTCTGGCGTTTGTATGGAACACGATCCGCAACCAGGACATGGTCACGATCGGCACCACAACCCCGGACGAGGCTAAAGAAGTGATTGGGCTCTCGCTTGACTTTCTGGACCGCCGTTTGCCGGAGAATAAGCTGCAGACCACCAGAAGCAAGAAGTCATTGACAAAAGGATAGACGGGGCGCGGAGCAGAGCGGCATTTTGATATGTCCTCAGGCGATGTGGCTATACGAAACAGTCGTCCGGTTCTTGAAATATCATATAGTATATTAGCTATAGTGGACCTCTAAAAATACTGATTATGTCATTGCGAGAAGCGTAGCGACGACCTGTGCTGCCGGAGCCATGCGAAGGAGCAAGCAATCTTCTTATTCTATGCGAAAAACGCGAGATTGCTTCGATCCGCTCGCAATGACAGACGCGTTTTTCGAATTTTGTAAAGGTCCCCTATATATAATCTTGAAAGATCTGCGTATGGAAAAAAAATTATCATGGAACGAAATGAAAAGTATTTTTCCCGATGAATGGCTTCTCATCACCGATTTTGAACTTGATCGAAGCGGCCATCTCATAAGGGGGGTGGTTTCTCGGCATTCAGTTGACAAGGATGAAGTATATCGTCTTCCGGCATTAGATACGCCCTCCGCATTCAAATATACAGGAGAAAGTACATTCCCTGGGGGCTGGAGGGCTCATGCCGAACATTACCACGTTTAATACAGACGCCCCGTATATTTACCTCTCCATTTCCGTGATTTTCGGCAATGCAGCTCATCATGAATTCGATGCTATCTTTGATACCGGCGCTCCACTGACTGAATTTTCTGATACTGCGCTTCATTATGCCGGCTTTCTCAGCACAACAAAGCCTGTCATTGTAAAAAATGGACTGCAAACGCAGAAATATGAGAAGATCATTCTCCCACAAATTCAAATCTGCGGACACTCGATAGAGAATCTCGAAGTGTTTGTTTCGCATTTCGAGAAATCTTGGGGAATCGACGCGTTGATTGGACTTGATTTTCTTCGCCGATTCAAAGTTGAGATCGATTATTCGAAGGGTATCATTACCTCTGACGCGATAGCGCCCATTGCTTAGTGAATAGAGCATTGCGTCAGGCCTGCACGGAAGGCAAGGACATATCGTTCACACCTTTGCAGCAACGCGATGCTTTGCTTTTCGCAGAGTAATCCGGGGCTTTCCGATGAGCTACATAATGGTCGATGTCGAATCCGATGGCCCGATTCCCGGCGATTACTCCATGGTTTCATTCGGCGCCATTGTGGTCGATTCCGCATTGGATAAGACATTCTACTCTCGCCTGAGACCGATATCCGACAAATGGCTGCCGGACGCGCTCAAGGTCAGCGGGTTTACGCGGGAAGAAACAGCGGCGTTTGCCGATCCTGCCGCTGAAATGAAAAGGTTTTCGGAATGGGTCCGGCAGAACAGCAAAGGCCGCCCCATGTTCATTTCGGACAATAACGGCTATGACTGGCAATTCATAAACTGGTATTTCCATCATTTCACGAATGAAAACCCGTTCGGCTACAGTTCAACAAACCTTGGTTCGCTCTATAAAGGCCTGGTCAAGGACGCCACCGTCAACTTCAAACACCTTCGCCGGACGAAGCATACGCATAATCCCGTTGATGATGCGCGGGGGAATGCGGAAGCCCTGCTGGTGATGAAGGAAAAACTCGGGTTGAAGATAGTGCTGGAATAGTTAACATCCGCGTCTACGGCTTTGCCATTGGAAAGCCGGCGTTGCGCGCAACGTCTATACGGCATGCTAGGTGCGCGTGGTATTTTAATGCAATCAACACCAAACCGGGGTGATGAATGAGCATTATTCCGATAATAATCTGCATCGGCATCGGCCTTATCTGTGGCGGCGTTGCCGGTTGGTTGTTCTCACGGCTGTCCATCGGTACAATGGCCTCCGACCTTGCGGTTGCCCGGGAGCGCATGGCTGAAAAGGAGCGCCGCGTCACCGAGATCGAGGCGCAGCGCGCCGTGCTGGACGGGCGGTTTGCAGAATCGCAGAAGGAATGCAGCGAGATCAAGGAGCGCTACGGCCGGCTGGAAACGGTGCTGGATAAGGAGCGGAAGGCCTTTGATGAAAAACTGGCGGTGCTCAATGACGCGCAGGCCAAATTGACCGATGCATTCAAGGCGCTTTCGGCTGAGGCGCTGAAAAGCAACAACCAGTCGTTTCTGGAGCTGGCCCGCACCGCGCTTGAAAAATTCCAGGAATCCGCCCGCGGTGATCTGGAGAAGCGCCAGACGGCCATAGAGCAACTTGTCAAGCCCGTGCAGGAGTCGCTGGTCCGCTTCGATACGAAGGTCGCTGATCTGGAAAAATCGCGCGTGGGCGCCTATGAGTCGCTGGTGACCCAGGTGAAATCGCTGGGCGAGGCGCAGATGCAGTTGCGCGCCGAGGCCGCCAATCTGGTCAAGGCGCTGGGAACGCCGCGCGTGCGCGGCCGGTGGGGGGAGATCCAGCTCAAGCGCGTGGTTGAAATGGCCGGCATGCTTGACCATTGCGACTTTTTCGAGCAGCAGAACGTGACCACCGACGACGGCAGGCTGCGGCCCGACCTGCTGGTGCGCCTGCCGGGCGCGAAAAATATCGTGGTGGACGCCAAAGCGCCGCTCAAGGGGTATTTAGAGGCCATGGAGGCGCAGGACGACGCCACGCGCGCCGCCCGGCTTGCAGACCATGCGCGTCAGATCCGCGATCATTTGAAGGCGCTCAGCCTCAAGTCGTATTGGGAGCAGTTCGAACCCGCACCGGAATTCGTAGTGCTTTTTCTTCCGGGCGAAAATTTTTATTCGGCCGCGCTCGAACAGGACCCCGCGCTCATCGAACAGGGCGTGGAGCAGGGCGTGGTCCTGGCAACCCCCACGACACTGATTGCGCTGCTCAAGGCCGTGGCCTATGGATGGCGCCAGGAAACGCTGGCGCTCAATGCCCGGCAGATCAGCGAGCTGGGCCGGGATCTTTACAAACGAATACTTGACATGGGCGATCATTTCGCCGATGTGGGCGCCAAGCTTGGTAAGGCGGTGGAAAGCTATAACAAGGCCGTGGGTTCGCTGGAAACGCGCGTGCTGGTCAGCGCGCGCAAATTCAAGGAACTCGGCGCCACCGGCGCCGAAGCGGAGATCGGGGAAGCGGGCCAGGTCGAGACCGTGCCGCGCGCGTTGCAGTCGCCGGAAATGAAGCAGGAGTGATGGCGGATTCATCATGGAAGGCCGGATATTGAAAATGCAGATCCGTCGTATCGTCATCGCGAGCTCGCTGCTTTGTATTGCCGCGGGAATTCCCGGATGCCGGCAGACGCCGCGGGCGCCTTCGGACCGGACCATCATCACGTCGTTTTATCCCATATATATCGAGACTATCAATATCGCCGGCGGCGTGCCGGACGTTAGGGTTGTCAACATGACCCGGCCCACAACCGGGTGCCTGCACGATTACCAGATGACGCCCGATGACATGGCCGCGCTCGAACGCGCATCGGTGTTCGTGGTCAACGGCGCGGGCATGGAGGCGTTCCTTGACAAAGTAATCAAACA